>Ga0160435_1000008_pt1 | contig 261259 bp, 246 predicted proteins | sample HID1973K_E0MG_FD_108213 | JGI IMG/M metagenome (GOLD analysis project Ga0160435, IMG submission 108213) | Enriched mosquito-associated microbial communities from UW Madison campus, WI, USA - HID1973K_E0 MG | ecosystem: Host-associated > Arthropoda: Insects > Digestive system > Unclassified ...
CGCCGAAAACCCCTCTACGCCGTAACGAAGATCCGCGCCGCCGCACCCCAGCAGGCCTCTCGCGAGCAGTTTGACGCCAAAGCCGGTCTTGAGCGGCGGATGGGCCGGCGCGCCCCCGCCTTCAATCCACGTCAGGACGAGTTCACCCTCATCCAGCCGCCAATCGACCGAGACGCGGCCGCCGGGCTTGGCCAGCGCGCCATGCTTGAACGCGTTCGTCGTCAGTTCGTGGATGATCAAGGCGACCGTCTGCGCCACACGCGGCGACAGATGCACCGAGGGCCCCGAGATGGAAACCGGCCTGCGCACCAGATTACCCACCGCTTCCCGGACGATTTCGCCGAGGTCGCCGCCATTCCACGCCTTTTCATCCAGCGTCTGCTGGGTCTTGGCGATGGCGTTCAGTCGCTCGTCGAAACGCTCCAGCACGTCACGATCAACGCCCGACAAGGTGCTCCGGGCAACCGCTTGGACCAGGGCGAGCGTGTTCTTCACCCGGTGGCCGCATTCGTCGACCAGCATCTGCCGGTGTTGCTCGCCCCGCACCCGCTCGGTCGTTTCGATGGCGATATTGAGAATGCCGACGATCGCGTCGCCGTCCCGCACGGGGCTGTAGGACAGCACCCAACAGGTGTCTTCCGAATAGCCGTTTCGAACCATCGTCAGCGGCAGGTCTTCCAGAAAGACGGTTTCGCCTGCCAGCGCCCGCTCCGTCAGAGGGCGCAGATCGTCCCACACCTCATGCCAGACCTGGTCCAGCGGACGGCCCAGGGCGTTCGGATGCTTTTGTCCGAGCAGCGGAATATAGGCGCCGTTGTAGAGCAAGGTGCGCTCCGGGCCCCACATGACGCTGGCCGCGAAACCCATTCCCATCATCATGTCATAGGTAATGCTAAGCGCGGGCGACCAATCGCGCTTTGGCCCCAGGGGCGTCGTCGCCCAGTCGAACGCATCAATAAGGGCTGGCATCGGTGCGGCCCCTGTTGAAGACGGCATTCGACGAGAAATCGACGAATGCAGCAACAGCATCGATCTGTGATGCGAACCTCATCATCGTCGTTCAGAACAATCGTATGGTTTCGCTCGGCCGATCGACGATCACGCCCGCGACATAGAGTTTCCGCACCAACTGTTGCGTGCCGAGGATGGTCCGGCTTTGGAAATCGAGCCAGTTCGCGACCAGGGTCTGATCCGGCAGATTGATGTCTCTCTTGCCCGCGACCCGGATGACCAAGCCTGCGTTTTCAAGCTGACCCAGGTGCCGGCGAACCGTTTCGTCGTCCATTCTGGCGGCCTTGGCGACCTCGATCACGCTCACCGGCCCGAACGGCGGGTTCAGGGGGCCAAGACGACCGGCGTCCGGCTCCTGAACAACCCTCAAGGCGCTTCCGGTGAGATGCGACAGCCAAAGAAGGACGTAGTGCGTCGTCAGGCTGATTTCGGGCTTCAGCGATCGGGCGTGCTGGATGCCTTTCAGGACGTGCGCCGTCATCAGCCGCGTCGCCAAGCCTGCGACAGGCCAGACTGGGGTGACGACCCGGTCGCCGTCGCGGGCGCCGCATGCATTCAGAATCGCCAGCCCATCGACGAACTCCACCGTGGCCAGAAGGAAGGCTTCCATCGCGGACTTGAACGGTTTCGACTGCGACACCTCGGCGCGCAAGACGAAGCCGCCGTCGGTCCGCACCAGCACGCCCCGCTCCACCAATCCCGCCAGTTTGGTGCGTGCGCTCTCGCGCGGCACGCCCAGGGACATGGCGATGCTGATTGCATTCACAGGCCGCCGCAGGGCGTTCGGCAAAATGCCGGCTCCAATGGAAGAGTCGCGTGCCGCACCTTCGTCGTCGGCGCCTCTGACGTTTGCATCCACGACGCCCGCCGTCAGCAGCGCGGATATCAGGTCCTCGTCGATCCAGGTGCGGGATGCGGCGATGAAATCGAGGGTCAGCTTCGTATTCAGCCAAGCGACCTGAGCGGCCTGTAAACGCAGAGACATTGGTGGACCGTTTGAGGCTTCGACGAACACTGTCGCCCTCGCTCGTGCCCCTGTCGACAAAGCAACTACCGAAAATGAGGTTTCGGGACAGAAGTGGGCCGACGACCGATCCACGCACAAAGGCGCAGCCTTGCCGTCATTGTTCGCCGACAAATCCCCTTTAGTGTCGGGCGCTTAGAGACGGCCTTCGTCAATCGACCTGACGCATCCCCGAACGGGACTATGATGTCGACGGGTCTTTGAAAACAGCAGCGCTCACGACTTGCACCACCTTGCACTTTGCACGCCCTTTTTTGGCGCCGTGCAATTTCGCTCTTTCGCTGATTTCAGACGAATTAGACGAATTAGACGGTGTTTTTGTCAGGCGACCGTCTAGGCCGCGAACCCGGCGAAGACGCCGATGACCATCACGATAAAGGTCGCAACGACGCTGGACAGACCGATGGCCGTCATCACGACCAGGCCCTTGGCCAGGCCGGGGACCACGCCCCGATACCACCGTCCCCGCCCCATCCGCATGAAGGCCACGATGCCCAGCACCAGCGTCAAAAGGCTGCACGCCGCAGCCAGCGGGCCGGGGCTGAACATGAACCAGGCCAGCGGGAGCAACGGGACGGTCCAGGCGTTCAGATAGGCGAAGGCCGCGCGAAACCCGCATCTCAGGCCCAAGTCCTCGGCGTCCCACAGGCGAAACAGCGGCATGGCCGCCAGGGCGTAGAGCGGCGCCATGATCGGCACAGCCACCAGCGACATCCAGCCGTCGGCGTCCGACATGAAGGCGTCGCGCGACTTGCCCGCCTCCTGAAGCAGGGGGTTCAGCACCTCGGCCGGCATGCCTTCCAGATAAAGGCTCAAGCCCCCACGCAGAAAGACGATCAGCATCAGGATCGCGTTCAGCGCCAGATACAGCTTCAACGGCTTGGCGTAACGCCCGCCCCCGGTCGGCCCCTCGATCATCCAGGCCTGCAGCACCAACCGGGGCCGCACCAGCAGGTCGCGCGCGGTCCGCATCTCTGCGCCGCCAAAGCCCAGCGCGTCCTCGGACAGATCCTTGAACGCCTGCTTGCGCGTCGTCTCGCCGTCGGTCATCGGATTCTCCCCTAGGGGATGCATACACCGCCCGGTTGACCGCGCAACCGCCGATCAGAACCGCTTGGTCAGAACCGCTTGCTCAGGCCGATGCTGACCACCCGTCCGCGCGGATCGGCCACGACCGGGTCATAGCCCAGGGCGAACTGCGCCAGCGGCGGCGCCTTGTCCGCCACATTGACCACCCCGACCGACAGATCCAGGTCGGCGCCGATCGTGCGGCTGTAGAGCAGATCGACCGTCGTCTGGCTGGCGATGCTGGCGTCGGTGATGCCGCTGCGGTCGTTGGCGTATCCGTCGGTATAGTGGACCAGGGCCGTCAACGCGTTCGGCCCGCCGCTCCAACCCAGGGCGAATTCCCCGCGATTGCGTGGCAGGGACCGGCCGATGTTGTTCAGGTTGGTCGACCCGACGCCCGACACCTTGGCGGCCGACGCGTCCAGCCGGATGTCATAGGCGTCCACATAGGTCCAGGTCGCCGAGGCCGTCGCCTCCCCGCCCCACAGACCGCGCCGATAGCGGGCCGACAGGTCGATCCCTTGGGTTTCGATGGACGAGGCGTTGACGAAATACAGCTGGACGAAGGTCAGGGCGCCGCTGGCCGAACGGGTGATGCGGCTCTGCGCCTCCGTGCCGGTCCGCCCCGCCGCCGTATCGGCCGCCGCCTGGTTGATGATGGCTTGGGCCGACTCCTTGACCACCTGATCGGCATAGTCGAACCGCCAGGCGTCCACGCCCAGTTCCAGCCCGTTGATCGGCGTCCAGACTGCGCCCAGGTTCAGGCTCTCGGACTTCTCGGGCTTCAGGTTGGCTCGGCCCGAGGTCAGGGTGTTGACGAAGACGAAAGCACCCCGGTCGAACACCGACGGCTGCGACGCCTGCGCCCCCGACTGGGCATAGACCGACGGCGCGCGGAACCCCTGCCCCCACGACGCGCGCAGGGCCAGGGCGTCGGTGACGTCCCACCGGATCGCGGCCTTGGGGCTGAACCGGCCCTCGTTGCCGTCGTAGGATTCGTAGCGCCCGGCCAGCTGCGCCTCGATCCGGTCGCCAAGATGGAGGCGGGCTTCGGCGAAGGCGGCCAAGGCTTCCTGATCGCCCTCGAAGTCCGGCGACACACCCGCCGTCAGCAGATCGCCCCGGTTCACCAGATCGCTCCAGTCGTGACGGAAGCTGCTGCGGCGATACTGGGCGCCCACGGCGACATCGACCGACCCGCCGGCCCAGGCCAGGGCCTCGCCGCTGGTCGAGGCGTCCGCCGTCGTCAGGGTCGCCGCGCCCCGCAGGCCGGTCGAGCCGATCAGGCTGTCGATCAGGGCGGCGCTGTTCGCCGTCCCGGTCCCCAGATAGGCGCTGCCGAACGGGTTGAAATACTGGCAGGCGCCGACGCCGGGCGTCCCCGTCGCGGGATTGCAGCCCTCCCCGCCCAGGCCATTCAGCGCATTCTGCACGGCGCTGCCGATGGTGTCCGGCTTGTCATAGGCGACATGCTGACGGCTGCTGGTCGCCGATAGGTTCCAGGTCCAGCCATTGCCGAAGCGGCCATCCAGCCCGGCCGCCACACGCCATGTGCGATAGTCGAACTCGGCCTGCGACGCGCCGGCCTCCGCCCCCAGCAGCCGCCCCCGGAACAGCACCGCCTCACCGAACGGATTGTCCGGATGGCTCACCGGCACCGTCAGCGACCGCGCCAGGATCGGCAACGACGGCGACTGGCGCGCGATGGTGTTGGTCGCCGACCACGCCCCTTGCAGCGACAGGGTCATGTCGCCCACAGGCCGTCGGTAGTCCGCGAACAGCTGCGTCCGCGTCTCCTCCGGGACCAGATCGAAGAAGTCCGAATAGTCTAGCCGGCAGAAGGCGTCCGTGGGCGAGTTCAGATAGGCGCTACCGAACGCCGGATTGCCGCACGCCGGATCGGGCGAAAAACCGTTGCGGCTGGGTCGGAAATAGGAACCCGGCTGGCCATAGCTGGTCACGGCCGTCCAGGCGGCGCGGCCATAGCGTTCGGCCTGGGTGAAGTCCCGCTCGTCCGAGCCCAAGGCCGAACGGTGGAAATGCGAGGCCGCCAGCGTCAGATCGCCGCCCAGCAGTTTCAAGCTGCCGAGGGCCTCGATCACGCTCTCTTCCGACCCGTCGGCGACGGCGTATTTGACGCTGATCTCTGGGCGGTCCACGCCCCGCCGGGTGATGAAGTTGACCACGCCCGCCACCGCGTCCGAGCCATAGACCGCCGAGGCGCCGTCCTTGACCACCTCGACCCGCTGAAGCGCGATCATCGGAACCAGCGAGTTGATATCGACGAAGCCCGAACCGTCCGTCGCCACCACGGCGCTGTTGGTCCAGCGCTGGCCGTCCACCAGGACCAGGGTCGACCCCAGGCCGAGATTGCGCAGATTGAACTGGGCCGTGCCCGAACTCTGCGGCTGGTTCAGCTGATCGATCTGGGCCTCCGAGCCCGAGTTGGCGGTCACCAGGCGGACCAGTCGCGACGCATCGGCGATCCCGGCGGCGGCGATGACCTCGCGCCCGACCGTCTCCACCGGCGCGATCCGGTCCCCGCCCGCGATCCGCGAGCCGGTGACGACGATGTCGTCCACGCGCGACGCCTCTTGCGCCTGAACCGCTCCGACAACCGTCAACCAAGCGACCGAAGCCGTGGCCATCAGGATTTTGCGCTGCGTCATGTCGTGGTCCCCGCGATCTGTGGCGGGCTTCTATCCAGCGCCGCCATTTTGCGAAAGCGTAATTTTGCAGCTTTGCAAATTGACTCCCACTCAAGCCGGGTGAAAGTCGCATCGGACGATAGGTCTGGAGGACGCGATGAAACTCTACGCCCACCCCTTCTCCTCCTTCTGCCAGAAGGCGCTGATCGCCTTTTACGAGAACGACATCGCCTTCGAATACCGCACGCTGGAAGACCCGTCGGCCAATGCGGAACTGCGCGCCCTATGGCCGCTCAAGCGGTTTCCGGTCTTGCAGGACGGCGAGATGACGGTGCTTGAATCCGCTTCCATCATCGAACATTTACAGGCGCATTATCCCGGCCCTGTCCGTCTGATCCCCGACGACGCCGCAGCCGCCGTCGAGGTTCGGATGATGGATCGGGTGTTCGACAACTACGTCTCGACACCCCAGGGCCGGATCGTCTTCAATTCCATGCGGGCAGAGGCCGACCGCGATCCGCTAGGCGACGCCGAGGCGCGCAAGATGCTGGAGACGACCTACGCCTGGCTGGATCAGCGTCTGGCCGGACGCGAATGGGCGACCGATCCTGGGTTCAGCCTGGCCGACTGCGCCGCCGCGCCCGCCCTTTTCTACGCCGACTGGACCCACCCGATCCCTGAACGGTTCGAGACGCTGAAGGCCTATCGCGCCCGGCTGCTGGCCCGTCCGTCCTTCGCCCGCTGCGTGGACGAAGCCCGATCCTATCGCGACTATTTCCCGCTGGGAGCCCCTGACCGCGACTGAGACGTCTCGCGCCATTGATCCTGCGATGTAACCGGTTACGGTGCGGCAAAACAGAAACGGGTCAGGGAAGCAGGAAGCATGGCGAACGTCCGTCTGGTCGACGTGAAGAAGGCGTTCGGCGCCGTCGAGGTGCTGAAGGGCGTCGATCTGGAGATCGCCGACGGCGAGTTCGTCGTCTTCGTAGGCCCCTCGGGCTGCGGCAAATCCACCCTGCTTCGCACCATCGCCGGTCTGGAAGAGGCGACAACGGGCCAGGTTCTGATCGGCGACCGCGTGGTCAATGACCTGTCGCCGTCGGACCGGGGCATCGCCATGGTGTTCCAGTCCTATGCCCTCTATCCGCACATGACCGCCTATGAGAACATGGCCTTTGGCCTGAAGCTGGCCAAGACGGACAAAGGCGAGATCGATCGCCGCGTCCGCGCCGCCGCCGAGGCGCTCAGCATCACCGACTATCTGGATCGCAAACCCAAGGCGATGTCGGGCGGCCAGCGCCAGCGCGTCGCCATCGGCCGCGCGATCGTGCGCGAGCCCGAGGTCTTCCTGTTCGACGAGCCCCTGTCCAACCTGGACGCCGCCCTGCGGGTGCGGATGCGCTATGAGTTCGCGCGGCTGCACGCCGAGCTGAAGACCACCATGATCTACGTCACCCACGACCAGGTCGAGGCCATGACCCTGGCCGACCGGATCGTGGTGCTGAACAGCGGCAGGATCGAACAGGTCGGCGCGCCGATGGACTTGTACGAGCACCCTGCCAACCTCTTCGTCGCCGGCTTCATCGGCAGCCCCAAGATGAACCTGCTGGCCGCTGAGATCGTGGAAGCCTCGGCTGCTGGAGCTACGGTGAAGACGTCCGCAGGCGAGACGATCAGGGTGTCGGTTGACGCCGCCTCGGCCAAGCTTGGCGATGCCGTCACCCTGGGCGTCCGTCCCGAGCATCTGACCACGACCGGCGACGGCGATGCGCTGACCGCCGAGGCCATGTTCGTGGAAACCCTGGGTGCGACGACCATGGCGCACCTGAAGCATCCAGCGTCCGAAGACACGCTGACGGTTCAGCTGGCGGGTGAACTCCGTGCCGAGGCGGGCGAGCGCCTGACGCTGCACGTCCCCGCGAAACAAGCGCATCTGTTCGACGCGGCCGGTAAGGCGTTCCAGAGGCTCTGACCCCTCTCCCACTGGGAGAGGGCTTGAGCGCACGAGAGCATTAGCGATCGTCCTTCGCGCGAAAGGGTGAGGGTCGGATGGTGCGACCTAGCCTACCGGCCGCCCCTCATCCGGCCCTTCGGGCCACCTTCTCCCAATGGGAGAAGGGACGCAGGTGGTCAGCGCAGTTCCACCCGCCGCGCCCCTGCCGGAATGACCAGCTCGTCGCCCGACCACGTCGCCGCACGGCCGTCGATCCGAACGCGCTCCGGCCGCCCCTGCCCCGCCGCCCACTGAAGCACAAAGCCGCCCGGCGGCGTCGCGTCGTCGCCCAGGGTGAGCACATAGCCGCGCCGTTCCTTGCGATAGGCGTAGGTCAGCGGCCCATAGGCGGTGCGCAGATCCCGCACACCGACCCCCTCCGCGGTGTCCAGCCACGCCTCCGGCACGCCGGCCGCCAGCACCAGGGCCTGATCGCGGTCCCGCTCGTAGGCGAACAGATCGAGCGCCGAGCGGATATAGTCGGAGCTGATCCAGGCGTGCGGCATGTCGCCGATGAAGCGCGGCTCGCGCTTTTCCCGCCCCACCACCTCGGCCCAGCCGTTCCAGGCCTCGGGCCTGCGGTCGGCCATCAGGAAATCCAGCACATCCAGCGCGCGGTCCTTCTGACCCAGCCGCACATAGGCGCCGACCAGCCGCCATTCGTAGGGCGTGTAGTCCTTCCACGCCGTGCGGTTAGTCAGGCGGTTCTGGAAGTTTTCCCAATACCGGTCGAAGGTTCGCGCCAGAAGTTCGGGCGGCAGATGATCCTGTTCGCCCGCAGGCGACAGGGCGATGGTGGTCGAGGTGGCGTCGAAATCGCCCCGGTCCGCAGCGCCCGCGATCCAGTCGATGCCATGATGGGCCGCCGTCGCCGTGATCGACGCGCGGATGTCGGCGGCGAACTGATCCCGCGCCGCCGCATAGCGAGCGGCGGCGTCCGCATCGCCCAGCGTCTCGGCGATGAAGACCGCGTCCTTGTAGCCCAGCAGGCCCCAGAAATCGTCCCAGTAGGAATACGCCGCCTTGTCCGAATAGCCCTCGTGACTGATCGTCGGCGGCAACAGGCCATACAGGTGACGCTGGTCTGGCGCCTGGAAGGCCGCCGTCCGGGTCGAGGCGCGCAGCTCGTCCATATAGGCGATCGCCTTTTGCACCTGCGGCCAGACCTGGCGCAGCAGGGCTTCGTCCTTGGTGTAGCGATAGGTTTCGGCGGCCAGGAAGACGAACTCGCCGTGGCTGTCGTTTTCGGGCACCGGATCGGCGCCGCGCGCATCGACACAGCACGGGACCTTTCCGTTCTCGAACACATAGGGGGCGTACCAGCGCAGATAGTCGGCCGAATGCTCGGCCGTGCCCAGCCGGTTCAGCCCCTCGGCCATCATGGCCCCGTCGCGGATCCAGGAGCGGTTGTAGCTGCGGGTTCCCGGCTGAAGGATCGGCCCCTGACGCGACATCAGCATATGGGCCAGCGAAGATTTCAGCGCGTCCTCGATCCGCTGGGCGGCGGGCGGCAGGGTCAGGTCCACCCGATCCAGTTTCGCGCGCCATTCGGCCGCCAGCCGGGTCTCGACCGCCTCCAGCACAGCCCCCGCCTGCCCCACCGGCTCGGGCGCCAAGGCGTCGCCCGACAGTGGAGAGACCCAGCCGACCGTGCGTGTCTCGCCGGGTTGCAGCGTCACCTCGTAGATCACGGCGCCGGCGGCCAGACCCGTGGCGTCGGTCGTCGTCATGACCTCGGCCGCCGGTCGGCGCGCGGACGGCAGGATCAGGGACTGCGGATCGCTGCCGGCGTCGAAGGTCGCCAACGCGACCTGATCCGGGGCCGCCAGCGGCTGAACCCGCACCGTGTCGTTCAGCTTCAGTTCGGCGCCGTCCCAGCCGATCGTCTCCACCGGGCTGACGCCGCCTGGAATGGCCAGGAACTGACGCGGCGCATTCACCTGCATCGGGCGCGCGGCCAGGGCCAGGGTCAGGGTGCGCGGCCGGCTGGAGGTGTTGGTCAGGTCGTAACGGCCCCACAGCTGCGCCTGATCCGCCTGCCCGTCGGCGAAGCTGGTGATCTTCAGCGTCCAGTCGTCGGCGGTCCAGGTCACGGACGGGATCGGCAGGTCGCCGTCCTTCAGCCCCTGTTCGATATTGACGTCGGCCCAGGTGATCAGCCGCCCGTTGTCGACCACGAAAGGCTCGATACTGGGCCCGGCGCGGCGCAGCTCGATGGCGCCGTCCTCGCCGATCAAGCCGCTCTCGCCGCCTCCATCGACACCGACCAGGGTCCAGTATGACTGCTCGCCGGAGAAACCGCGCGGATAAAGGCCGCGCCGGTTTTCCTTGGCCACGGCTTCCAGAAACACGGTGCGGTCCGCGCCAAACGTCAGCGGTTCGACCTCGATCTCGTTCAGCGCATAGGTCGTGGCCTGAGCCGCGCCCAGCCGCTGGCCCGCGCCGGACGAGCCGACCACATCGGAGGCAGGAATGGTTTTCAGCGGCTCAAGTCTCAGCCAGCGCGCCGTCGCCTCGGGCGTCCTCAGCCAGTCGACGCCGCCGTTGCCGCTCGTGACCGTCGCCAGTTCGCGCCAGTCGCGCCCGTCGATCGAGGCCGAAACGCGATAGTCGCTCGCCGCGCCCCGCTCGCCCCAGCGCAGGGTCAGGCCGCCGAACTCGCGCTCGTAGCCCAGGTCCAATGTCAGGGCCGACGCCCCGCCCACCGGCGGGGTCCAGGCGGTTTTCGGGTCGAGATCGACGGCGTTGGCGGCGGTCGAGTTCGTCTGCCCATCGCTGGCGACCGGTTGAGGCGGGACAGGCGGATCGACCGGAAGGGCGCGCAGTGTCAGTTGATCGATCTCGACCGATCCCTTGCCGCCCTCGGCCGCGACCACGACGAACTCGACCCGCTCGGCGCGACGCAGGATGGTTTCAGGGCTTGGTCCCCAAGCTTTGGAGACCTGACGGCGTTTGATGACGAACCGGGTCCAGCCGTCGGGAAAGTCGTAGCGCGCCGTCTGCTTCCACCAGACATTCTCGGCCGACGCGTCTGTCAGCTTGACCTCGAAGGTATTGGTCGGCCCGGCGCCACGCACCCAGAAGCTGATTTCGTAGTTGTCGGGCAGGTCGAACGGCAGCGGGCGGCTGAGCACCGCATAGCCCGCCTTGCCGTCGAAATCGTAATCGAGCCGCACCGCTTTCCCGTCATGGCCGGCGACGGCGGAGACGGCGGCGTGAACGTCGGTCGAGGCGCTGGCCTCCCACCGCGTCGCATCGTCCATGCTGTCGAGAACGCGCGTTTCCTGGGCGACGGCGGGCGCGGCCAGAGCGAGGGTCAGGACCGAGGCGGCGGCCAGCAGGAGGTTACGCATCGAAACTCGCAGTTCTGGTCAGCCCTTCACGCTGCCCGCGAGCATGCCGCGGATGTAGTAGCGTTGCAGGGCGAGGAAGAGGATCAGCACGGGCGCGACCGTGACGACGGCGCCGGCCATCATCAGTTCGATGTCCTGCACATGCTCGCGCGACAGGGCCGCCAAGGCGACCGGCAGGGTGTAGTTCGACTGGTCCGTCAGGATGATCAGCGGCCACAGGAAATCGTTCCAACTGCCCAGGAAGACGAACAGGCCCAGGGTCACGATGATCGGTTGCAAGGTCGGCAGGACCACGCGGCGGAAGATTTGGCCCTCGCTGGCGCCGTCGATCCGCGCGGCCTCCAACATCTCGTCGGGAATGCTCAGCGCATACTGGCGCACCAGGAACAGGCCGAAGATGGACGCCAGCCAAGGCACCAGCGCCCCGGCGTAGGTGTTCACCAGCCCCATTCCCTTCAGCAGCAGGAACAGCGGCAGGGTGCCGATCTGGGCCGGCACCACCAGGGCGGCGACCAGGAACTGAAACAGCCGCTCGCGCCCGGCGAACTTCAGCTTGGCGAAGGCGTAGCCGGCCGGAACGGTGAAGCCCAGCGCCAGGATCGTCGCCAGTGTGGCCAGGGCGAAGCTGTTCCAGAGATACCGCCCCATGCCTTGGTTAAGGAACAGGTCGCGATAGTGCTCCAACGTCCAGTGCGATGGCAGCAGCGGCGGCGGGAAGACCGCCGCCTCGCCGGTCGCCATGAAGCTGACCGACACCATCCAGACCAGCGGGAACAGGACGATGATGGCGATGAGGCCAACGGCCAGATTGAGCAGGATCGCGCGGAGTTTCATTGATACGCCCCCACCCGCTTGGCGACCGCCAGCTGGACCAGGGTGATCGCGAGGATACACAGGAACAGGACGAAGGCGACGGCGCTGGCGGAACCCAGGTTCCACCATTTGAAGCCCTCTTCATACATGAAGTAGAGCACCGTCACCGTGCTCTGAGCCGGTCCCCCTTGCGTCATCACATAGGGTTCGGCGAACAGCTGGAAGAAGCTGGCGACCGAGATGATCGAGACCAGCAGCATGGTTGGAGCGATGGCCGGCAGGGTCACATGGCGGAACTGCTTCCACGGCCCGGCGCCGTCGATGCGCGCGGCCTCGTACAGATCGTCCGGCACGGTCTGAAGCACCGCCAGGAAGATCAGCATATTGTATCCGAAGATCTTCCAGACCACGAACATCAGGATCGCCGGAATGGAGGTCGATGGGTCGCCCAGCCAATCCACGGCGGGCAGGCCGATGCTTTCCAGCCCCCAGTTGATGACGCCGTAGCGGGTGTGCAGCAGATAGCGCCACACCACCGCCGTCGCGACCAGGGTGGTGACATAGGGGGCGAAGAACATCACCCGCCAGATCGGCCGCCACTTCACGACCCGCGCGTTCAGGATCACCGCCGCCGCCAGGGACGCGGCGATGGACAGGGGCACGCCGAGGACGGCGAAGGTCAGGGTGTTCTTCATCGCCCCCCAGAACAGGGGATTGGTCAGCAGCCGCTCATAGTTCTGCAAGCCCACGAAACGCAGGTTGTCCAGGTTCGCCAGGGCGTAGATGTCGAAGTCGGTCAGGCTGAGCAGCAGGGCCGCGATCACCGGAATGGCGAAGAACAGGCCGATGGCGAGCATGGCCGGGGCGACGAAGGCCCAGGCGGCACGCTCGCGCGCGCTGCGGCCGCGTGACGGCCTAACGCTGGCCCCCGCCTTGGACAATGTCGGATCGGCGACGGTCATACGGCCCTGCCCTGTTCCATCATCCAGCGGCGCTTCTCCAGCAGACGGTCGGCGCGGCGATCGATCTCGGCAGCGGCGGTCTCGGGGCTGTACTCGCCGCGCACCATCCGTTCGGCGACGATCTGCATCTCCGTGACGATCCGCTCCCATTCCGGCACCTTGGGCACGGCCTTGGCGCGCGCCAGTTGGCCCCGGAACGGCGCCAGCATCGGGTCGCGCTCCACGCCCGCGATGTCCCAGGCGCTCTGACGCGCGGGTAGGTCGCCGACGATGGTGTTGAACCGGGCCTGCACGGCCGGCTCGGACAGATAGCGGACCAGGGCCCAGGCCGCGTCCTGATGCGGGGATGATCTGAATACCGCCAGGCTGGATCCGCCTGGCGCTGAGGCGCCCAGGCCATTCGGTCCCGGCACGCCCGCCGTAGCCCAGTTCGGCTGGAACGACGCGGGCAGCTTGCTGCGGAAATCGCCGACGCTCCACGGGCCGGAGAAGTAGAAGCTGAAATAGCCCCTGGCGAACTCGGTCCAGACGTTCGAAATCTGTGTTGACGAGGCCAGCGGCGCCAATTGCTCGTCGAACAGGCTGCGGTAGAAGGCCAAGGCCGAGACGAAGCCGGGGTTGGAGAAGTTTCCGCGCGTATCCCGATCCCTCAGCAGCGGCTCATCGATCTGAAGCCCGAAGGTCAGTAGTTGCTCGAACTCGTTCAGCGGCAGCAGGATGGCGTAGTTGTCGCCGCTGGCCACACGCTTGATCGCATGCATGGCCCGCTTCCATTCGGCCCAGTCTTCGGGCGGGGCGTCGAAGCCGGCCAGCGCCAGCAGATCCTTGCGATAGAACAAAAGCCGTGTGTCGACATACCAGGGTGTGGTCATGGCGCGGCCGGCGATTTCGTTGGTCTCCAGCACCGCCGGAAACTGGTCAGTCAGCAGGTTCGCGGCCTCGGCCGGGGTCGGCGACAGGGCGCCGATGGCGGTCAGTTCCGCCACCCAGGTGTTGCCGATCTGGCTGACATCCGGCAGCGAGGCCCCGGCGTAGGCGGTCAGAAGTTTCTCGTGCGCCGCCGTCCACGGCAGGGGCTGGACCGAGACGCGGACGCCCGGATTGCGGCGCTCGAACTCGGGCATCAACTGGCCGACCGTCCCCCCCTCGTTGCCCATGGCCCAGAAGCGCAGCACGGTCTCGCCGTCGCGGCGCGGTGTGCAGGACGCAGCCGCCCCTCCCGCCATCAGGGCCAGCGCAGCACGTCGATCAAGATAGGGCCTGTGGGCCGTCAAACTCATCCGTTCATCCAGCCGCCGGTGAAGCCCGCGATGTCGAGCGCGCGGCGGATATTGGGCTCGCCGCGCATATAGCGCCAGACGAACTCGGACCTGTGGTTCTCGGTCATGATGACGATCGGCCCCTGGTCGATGCCCAGATAGTCGCCGTCCACCCAACCCACGCCGTCCACGATCTTGCCGTGCTGCAGCGGCCCGTCGCGCACCGTCAGTGTCGGATTGAAGCTGTCGAGGAAGCCCCACTCGGTATAGACGCCCGCACCATAGCGCGCCTTCATCGCCTTGACGCAGGGCACGACGATCTCGGGCGCGAAGGCGATGGAGCTGGCCGCCGCCGTCGGCGCGATGGTGCCGTCGTCGCGCTCGCCCGGACCGCGCGCGGAATAGCTGAAGAACTCGCGCTCCTTGCCGTCGATGACTTGTTTGAAATCGCCCGGCCCGTCGCAGGCCGTCAGGCCCCAGACCTCAGACGAATAGCCGGCCCAGCCGCCGGGGTTGTCGTGGGCGTATTTCTGCTGCGCGTAGACGGCGCGGCGGCTGTTTTCGAAATAGTCGAGGTATTCGCCCAGTTGGGCAGACTGGCCGCGCATCCAGGCGTCCTGAATGCCGCGGAAGTCGATGAACATATGGCTGTACTGGTGCCCGAAGATGGGCGCGAAATTCAGGTGCCAGCTGCCCCAGCGATCGGTCCAGCTCTCGTCATAGCTGGCCGCCCATTCGTGCCACACATTGACCGACACCGGATGGGTCGGACTGCCGATGGCCAGCAGCAGCACCAGCATGCCCTCGTTATAGACGTGCCAGTCGGACGGTATGAAGCCGCTCTCGGGGTGCCAGCCCATGGTGATGCGGTTGTCGCGGATAACGGCCCACGGCCATTCGATCCGTTCGTAGATAGCCTGGGCCTTCTGACGGATTTCCGCCTCGTCGGCATGACGGCCGTCGAAGTAGCGGGCGGCGAACAGCATGCCGCCGATCAGCAGGGCCGTATCGACGGTGGACAGTTCGTTGGTACGGTAACGAAGCCCCGTCTCCATATCCAGGAAGTGGTAGAAGAAGCCCTTGTATCCCGCCGTGCCGCTGGCCTCCGGACCTTGCGGCAGATCATGGAAGAAGCGCAGCGTCGTCAGGGTCCGCTCACGCGCCTCGGCACGGCTCATCCAGCCGCGCTCGACGCCCACCGGCCAGCAGGTCAAGGCGAACCCGACCGCCGCCACCGAACAGAAGGACGGCGTCGGCCAGCGATCCGGCGTCAGACCAGTCTTGCGATCCGTGACCTTCTCGAACCAGCGGAACGTCCGCTCCTGTAGCTCCTCGATCTCCTGATCCAGCCGCATCGGCCGTCTCTGCGTCCCATTAACCGCCCCCGTCGCCGCCGCCTGCTGCGCCGCCGCCATCACCGGAAATCCAACGGCCAGAGCCGCCGCGCCTGTGGTGGTCCGCATCAGGAAGTTTCGACGATCCATGGGCACGCTCACTGGGTCTCAATCGAAAAAGAAAGACCGCCTCGCAACAAGCACGAGGCGGCCCAGGCTCAGGATTTAGAAGGCGTAACGGGCGCCGATCTGGAAGGTCCGCGTGGGGAACAGCACCGCCGAAGGCCGACCGAAGTTCGGATTCGGGTTCGCCGCCGAGCCCGTCCCGCCGTCGAAGCCCGTGTAGTTCTTGAAGTTGAACACGTTGATGGCATCGACATAGACGGACAGTTCGCCCGCGCCGGGCACATTGAAGTTCTTCGTCAGGCGAAGATCCAGATTCCGATAGGCGAAGGCGTTCGGCAGGAAGAACTGCTCCTTCTCGGGATAAGCGCCGTAGGGGCGATAGACGAAGTTGGCGCCGCGTCCGTCAAACACGTCGTAAGGCGTGCCCGAACCCAAGGTCAGAATGCCCGACAGCTGGAAATCGAGCGGCAGATCGACGATGCCGTTAGCCACGATGCGATGGCGTTCGTCATTGCCGGAGGACCGCACCGGCGAGCTTTCCACCGAGAAGCAGTCGAAGCAGAAGTTGTCGTTGCCGCCGTTCTGTTCAGCCTTGGACAGCGTGTAGGCGATGTTGACGCCCCAACCGGAGTCACGCGTGTAGCCCTTGTCCAGCTTGACATAGAGCGCCTTGAACGTCCGCTCCTTGTTGTGATCGGACACCAGATACGAGCGGTAGGGGTTCGTGCCGCCGGGGCCGCAGAAGCCGCCGTTGTCACCGAAACCGTTGCCGTCGTTGCCACGCGTTGGTTCGCGGCAGCGGTTCAGATATTGCCAGGTGAACTCGTTCTCTGTCTTGCCATAGGCCAGGGTGAACTCGGTCTGCCATTCGCCGACGCGCTGACGAACACCCAGGTTGAACTGATCCGTGCGGGGCGGCTCGAAGTCGTTCTTCAGCAGGAAGGCCTCGCCCTTGGCCGGGATGTTGGCCAGGATGGCGTCAAGTCCAGCTGTGGTCTCGTAAGACGCATTCCACAGGATCGGATCGGACGAGCTGCCGTTCGCCACGCCGGCCGGGCGGCCGGTGGTCGAGAAGAAGACGTTCTGGGTGAAATCGAACGGCTTAGCCAATTCGTCGAAAGCGAAGTTGAACTGAACCCGGTCGTAGTAGCGACCGGCGCCGCCGAACAGGACCGTGCCGCGATCACCAAAGACATCGTACGAGAAGCCGATCCGCGGCTGGAAGGCTTTCTTGAACGGGTCACGATTGTCGCCGGTCGAGATGTAGTCGTTGATGTTGAACCAACTCGGCGCATAGCCGGCAGCCTTGCCGCCGTCGGTCGAGGCGATCCACTGGTTCAGGCCCGCAACCACGGAGGCCGGCGTGACGTAGTTCTTGTTGTCGGCATTGGTCTCGTAATCCCAACGCAGACCCAGGTTCAGTTCAAGTTTGTCCGTGATCTGCCAATCATCTTGGACATACAGCCCGATGACGGTGTTGGTCAGGTCAACGGTGGGGAACTCGTTACCAAGCTGGACGCGATAAGGGACGGCGGCATTGCCGCTGGCCGTGCCGTTCAGGTCATAGAAGAACTCGGGATTACGACCGAACTCCTTGACGACGTTGTAGTTCTGACGGCTAACCTTGGCACCCAGTTTTATCGTGTGGAAGCCGTTGAACTGCACTTCATTGAACGTCAGGTCGTTGCGGACCGTCAGGGCGTCATCGCTGATGTCCTGACGGCTGCCCGATCCGCCAATGTTGAGGATCGACACGCCGCCGAACGGATCGTAGCCGTTTTCGAAGATGCGATAGCTGCGACCGATCTGATCGAAGTTCACTGCTGTCGGATTGTAGTTGTAGTTTCGGTAATCGACCGCCAACTCGTTCAGGAAGCCATCGCCCTGCCATTGATAACGCAGGTTGGCGCTCTTGGTCGTCTGCTGCAAACCGCTTGCGCGTTCGATGGAGTTTGCGCCGCCGACACCCGTCACGTCGGCTTCGTCGCGGTATGTGACGCTCAGGTCGATCAAATGGCCCTCTGCCGGCTGGAAGCTTAGCTTGCCGAAGTAGAGGTCTTCCTCAAACGGCGTAGCGAAGGTGCCGATGTATTGGCCGAACTGGCTAACGTAGGCCGGATTCTGACGGCCCAGCGTCACGGCCGCAGCACGGTTTTCCTGCTTGTGCTCGTAGCTGCCGAAGAAATGCAGCTTGTCCTGAATGATCGGCCCGCCGAGAGCGGCGCCGTATTGCTGGACTTCGAGCGCAGGTTTTTCGCGGCCGGCCGCACGCGAAAACTCGTCTTGCTTGATGAAGTCCTGATCACGATAGGTGCCGAAGATTTCACCGTGGAACTCGTTGGTGCCAGAGCGGGTCACGGCCGTGATGATGGCCGACGAGGCCTGCTCGTACTCAGCCTTGAAATTCTGGCTGACGACCCGGAATTCCTGCACGGCCGCCTGCGGGAACGGATTGCCGCGGCTGTCGTCCTGACCGACGATGCCGCCGGCGATGATGTTCGATTTCAGGCTGGCGCCGTCGATGAAGGCGTTGACGGATTCCGCCCGCTGACCACCGGCGGTGATCTGGACTTCGGCATCATTGGTTCCCACGCGAACACCCGGGGCCAGCGCCGCGAAGTTCAGGAAGTTGCGGTTGATCTGCGGCAGCGTCTGGATTTGCTGGTTCGTGACGTTGGTGGCGTTCTCAGGCGTGCGCACCTCGACCAGACGACGTCCAGTCACGACGATGTCGCCCAGGTTGGCCGCGTTGGCGTCAGCCGCGCCGGACGCCGCGCCTGCGACGGCCAGATCCAGGTTGCCGACCTGGCCCACGCCGATGGAGACGGTGTCGGTCGCCGTCTCGTTCTCGGCCGTCGTCGCCGTGATCTCGTAGGTGCCTGGGCGCAACCCCGACAGCGTATAGCCGCCCTGCGCGTTCGCCGTGGTGCGGCTGGTGAAGCCCGAGGCGACGTTGCGCGCGACGATGGTGGCGCCGGCCTCGACCGTGGCACCATCCGTCACATTGCCTCGGATCGTCGAGGTCGCCACCTGCGCCTGCGCCCCGCCGACGACCGCCATGCTGATAGCAAGCGCCGATGCGGCGGCCAAGGCGACCTGACGTGTCGCGGCCTTACGCGTGTTGAACTGGGTCATCCTGAGCTCTCCCCTCCTGATGGGATCGGTTTTCAGCGACATGGCTGGCCTACCCTTTGTTGAACCTGGCGGACGAGGCCGCCGCGGTGGACTGGCGTTCGACCAGGATCGGCCGAACGATTTCGCAAGCGGTGTCCGTGGCGTCGGCGGTCGCGCCGGCCTGGACCAGGCCGATCAGGCGTTCGACGCCCCTTCGGCCGATTTCCGCAATATTGACGCGCATGGTGGTCAGCGCGGGCCGCATCAGGGCGGCGATAGGCACGTCGTCGAAGCCGACGACGGCGATGTCTTCAGGGCAGCGCACGCCCGCCTCCTGGAAGGCCAGCAGGGCGCCGACGGCCATCATGTCGTTGGCGGCGAAGACGGCGTCGGGCCGCTCTGTCATGGCCAGAAGCTGGGTCGCCGCGCGATGGCCCGAGGCCTGGGAGAAGTCGCCCTCGACGATGATCGGGTCATGACCATCCAGCGCTGCCGTGTATCCGGCCGCACGCGTGTCCGCCTCGATGTTGCCGGCAGCGCCGCGAATGTGGGCGATGCGCCTGCGGCCAGTGGACAGCAGGTGCTGGACCGCGCCAACGGCGCCGCCGTGGTTGTCAATCATGATGGACGCCCGGCCCGGCTCGGCCGCGCCGCCGTTCATCAGCAGGACGGGCATCCGACCGGCGAACTCGGACGACAGGTTCGCCGCGCCCAGATGCGGCGACAGCACGATCATGCCGTCCACCCGCCCGCGCATCGAACGCACGGCCGCCAAGGTGTCCTCGGCGCCGTCATGCGAACTGGACACGATCAGATGCTTGCCATGGGCGCGGGCGGCGAGGTCCATGCCCCGGATCAGCTCGGAGAAGAACTCACCGAACAGGTCGGGCAGGATGACCCCGATCGTGTCGTTCTTGCTGGTCGACAGGCTGCGGGCGCCGAAGTGCGGGACGTAGCGAAGGTCCTCGACCGCATCGAGCACGCGCTGGCGCGTCGCGTCCGAGGTCACGCCCAGGCCGTTCAGGACACGAGAGACAGAAGCAACCGACACATTGGCGCGTTCAGCCACGTCGCGCATGGTGGCGGCCTTGGCGAAGGGCTGGCCCTCCTGCCGTGCAGGCGCAGCGCTAGGCGCGGCCATGTCCAATCGAATTCTCCCTGCTTCCTATCGTACCGGCCCCTTTTCGAAGATCCGTCGATAAGCGATGTAAGCGGTTACATGACACAGGAGCAATGTGCGCCGCAAGCACCGTTCAGCCGCATTTCAGGCGATTTTCGATCTCTGCTAGAGCCGCCTCAACGGTCAACGAGAGCTAAGTTGCTGCTTTGACTTCACTCTTGCAGGCTCATTCCGGCGAACGGAATAAGGCGAACACGGCAGGCGCGCGCCTTGGTCGCACCAGCCGTAGCGATCTGCGTCGCGGCCACCGCCTCATACGAAACGGCCCGCGCCGCCGAAGCTGCACGGGCCGCAATCACAATGCGAAAGACGAATCTATGCCGGCTTAAGTTCATCCAGCTTGCCGCGCAGCATCTGCAGCATGGCGGAGAAATCGCGGCTTCCGTGCCCGATCCCGTCGAACAGGGCGTACAGCGCCTCGGCCTGTGCGCCCAACGGCGTCGAGGCGCCGGATTTCGCCGCGGCGTCTTGAGCCAGCTTTAGATCCTTCAACATCATGGCCGTGGCGAAACCGCCCTGATAGTCGCGGTTGGACGGCGCGGTCGGCACCGGACCCGGCCAGGGATAGTAGCTGGTCACGCTCCAGCACTGACCCGAAGACTTGGACGCGATCTCGAAGAACCGTTCGGGATCCAAGCCCAGTTTTTCGGCCAGGGCGACGGCCTCGCAGGTGCCCAGCATGGATATGCCGAGCAGCATGTTGTTGCAGATCTTGGCCGCCTGCCCCGCGCCATGATCGCCGGCGCGGATGGTAATGCGGCTCATAGGCTCCAGCGCCGCCTCGACGCGGGCGAAGTCGCCCTCGTCACAGCCGACCATGAAGGCCAGCGTGCCCGCATCCGCCGCCGCGGTGCCGCCTGACACGGGCGCGTCGGCAAAGGCGTAGCCGGCCGATTTGGCAAAACCGGCGACCTTGCGCGCTGTCTCGACATCGATGGTCGAACAGTCAAGCAGCAGGGCGGTCGACGGAGCCGCGCCGATGATCTGTTCGGAATAGACCTTCAGCACGTGCGGCCCGGCCGGCAGCATGGTGATGACCACCTCGGCGCTCTTGACCGCCTCGGCGACCGATCCGGCCGCGACGCAACCCGCCGCTTCGGCCCGTCCCAGCGCCTGCGCCGACAGGTCGAAGGCGGCGACCGCATGGCCCGCCTTGGCCTGGTTCGCGGCCATGCCGCCGCCCATATTGCCCAGGCCGATGAAGGCGATCTTGGTCATGATGTCTCTCCCTTTGTCGGCGCCGTGATCAGGCCAGCGGCGTCCATTTTTCATTGTCCGGCAGCGGCGCGAACAGCGTATCCAGCGTCTCGTCGGTAACGCCCGACAGGTCCGCCGGGGACCATTTCGGCGCATTGTCCTTGTCCACGATCACGGCCCGCACGCCTTCCTGGAAGTCGTGGGTGCGCACCACGCGGCCGCCCAGAACGTACTCCATCGCCATATTGTCGGCGAAGCTGTTCAGCGTTGCGCCCGTGCGGATCTGGCGCAGCGAGACCTTCAGCGACTGTGGCGACTTGGTCTTCAGGGTTTCCAGCTGCTGCAGCGCCCAGTCGGACCCGTCCGCCTCAAGCGCCTGAAAAATCTCCTCAACCGTCTCGAAGGCGAACAGCCGGTCGATGGCCTCGCGGTGGGCCGACAGCGGCGCAGGCCCTGCGTCCCCGGCGTGGCGCGCCACGACCGACGACGGATCGGCGGCCTCGCCCATCAGATCGGCCTTCAGCGCCTCGACGCGATCTGCGGGCAAGAAGTGCGTGTGGATGCCCAGGGCCACAGTATCCGCCGCTTTCAGCCGCGCGCCTGTCAGCGCCAGCCAGACGCCGGTCTGGCCCGGCAGGCGCGGCAGGAACCAGCCGCCGCCCACGTCGGGGAACAGGCCAATCCCGGTCTCGGGCATGGCGTAGGTGGTGCGCTCGGTCGCCACACGAATGTCGGCCGGCTCGGAAATGCCAACCCCGCCGCCCATGACGATGCCGTCCACGATGGCGATGATCGGCTTGGGATAGTCGAACATCAGGTGGTTCAACCTATACTCGGCCAGGAAGAAGGCCTTGGCCTCCGAGGCATCGCCCGCACCGCTTTCGGCGATCATGCGAATGTCGCCGCCCGCGCAAAAACCCCGCTCGCCGGCGTGGTCGATCAGCACAGACTGGACGGCCGCGTCGCCGCGCCAGGCCAGCAGCGCCTCTGTCATCGCCTCGCACATCGCCCGGTTCAGCCCGTGGATCGCCTTGGGTCGGTTCAGGGTGATGCGACCGACGCCGTTTTCGATCCGGGTGACGACTTCGGCGTCGCTCACTTGGTCATCTCCCGCGCGATGATCACCCGCATGATCTCGTTGGTGCCTTCCAGAATGCGATGAACCCGCAGGTCGCGCACGATCCGTTCCAGCGGATAGTCCTTCAGATAGCCATAGCCGCCGTGCAGTTGCAGGGCCTCGTCAGCGATCTGGAAACAGGCGTCGGTGGCCAGGCGCTTGGCCATGGCGCACCACTTCGTTTTTTCCGGATGGTCGGTGTCGATGGCCCAGGCGCCGCGCAGCACCATCACTCGCGCCGCCTCCAGGTCCGTGGCCATGTCCGCCAGCCGGAACTGCAGCGCCTGGAACTCGCCGATCGGTCGGCCAAACTGTTTGCGGGTGGCGACGTAGTCCTGCGCCGTTTCCAGCGCCAGCCGCGCCCCGCCCAGCGAACAGGCGGCGATGTTCAGCCGACCGCCGTCCAGACCGGCCATGGCGTAGCGAAAACCCGCTCCCTCTTCGCCCAGAAGATTGGCGACCGGCACGCGACAGTCGTCGAACTGGACGATGGCGGTCGGCTGAGCGTTCCAGCCCATCTTCTTCTCCTGCGCGCCGAACGACAGGCCGGGCGTCCCGGCTTCGACCACGATCGCGCTGACGCCCTTTGCACCCTCGCCGCCCGTACGGACCATGACGACATAGACGTCCGATGTGCCCGCGCCGGAGATGAAGGCCTTGGAGCCGTTCAGCACATAATAGTCGCCGTCGCGCACGGCCGTGGTCCGCAGCGCCGCTGCATCCGACCCCGAGCCCGGCTCGGTCAGGCAATAAGAGGCGATCTTCTCCATCCCCACCAGCGACGGCACGAACCGGCCGCGCAGGTCGTCCGACCCGAAGCGATCGATCATCCACGTCGCCATATTGTGGATCGAGATGAAGGCCGCCGTCGCCACGTCGCCGCGCGACAGCTCCTCGAAGATCACCGCTGCCTCGACCCGGCCCAGGGCCATGCCGCCGTGCTCCTCAGCCGTATAGATGCCGCAGAAGCCCATTTCGGCCGCCTGTTTCATCACTTCGACGGGGAAATGCTTGTCCTCGTCCCAGCGCGCGGAATGGGGCGCCAGTTCGGCCTCGGCGAAAGCGCGGGCGGCGTCCTGAATGGCGCGCTGATCGTCGTTGAGAGCGAAATCCATGACGGCCTCAGCGCATCGTCGGAATGACGAACGAGCTGTCCGAATGCTCCAGCGCCGAGTCCGGCCAGCGGGCCGTCACGGTCTTGGTCTTGGTCCAGAAGCGGACGCCCTCCATGCCGTGCTGGTTGATGTCGCCAAAGGCCGAACGCTTCCAGCCGCCAAAGGTATGATAGGCGACCGGAACCGGGATTGGCACATTGATCCCGACCATGCCGACGTTGACGCGGGCGGCGAAGTCGCGCGCCGCGCGGCCGTTCTGGGTGAAGATGGCGACGCCGTTCCCGTATTGGTGGTTCGACGGCAGGGCCAGCGCCTCCTCGAACGTCTCGGCGCGAACGATCTGCAGCACCGGACCGAAGATTTCCTCCTGATAGGACGACATCTCGGGCTTCACATGGTCGAACAGCGACGGGCCGATGAAATAGCCCTTTTTGTGCCCTTGCAGGCTGAAGTCGCGGCCGTCGACGACCAGTTCAGCGCCTTCCTGAACGCCCTTTTCGATCCAACCCGCGACACGCTCGCGATGCTGAGCCGTGACGACGGGGCCATAGTGGGCGCCCGCATCGGTCGAGACGCCGACCCGCATCGACGGGATTTCGGCGACCATCCGCTCGCGCAGTTCGTCGGCGGTTTTCTTGCCGACCGGCACCACGACCGGCAGCGCCATGCAGCGTTCGCCCGCCGAGCCATAGGCCGCGCCGGACAGATCCTTGATCACCTGATCCATGTCGGCGTCGGGCAGGACGATGCCGTGGTTCTTGGCGCCGCCCATGGCCTGGACGCGCTTATGGTTGGCGGCGCCCGTCTGATAGACATAGTGGGCGATGTCGGACGAACCGACGAAGCTGACGGCATGAACCAGCGGATGGGTCAGGATGGCGTCGACCGCTGCCTTGTCGCCGTGCACCACGTTCAGCACGCCATTCGGCGCCCCCGCTTCCAGCATCAGTTCGGCCAGACGCACCGGCACCGACGGATCGCGCTCGGACGGCTTCAGCACGAAGGTGTTGCCCACCGCGATGGCCACGCCGAACATCCACATCGGGATCATGGCCGGGAAGTTGAACGGGGTGATGCCCGCCACTACGCCCAGCGGCTGACGCATCGAATAGACGTCGATGCCGGGGCCGGCGCCTTGGGTGTATTCGCCCTTCAGCGCGTGCGGGATGCCGCAGGCGAACTCGATCACTTCCAGGCCGCGCTGGATGTCGCCCTTGGAGTCGGCGATGACCTTGCCGTGCTCGCTGGACAGTAGTTCGGCCAGTTCGTCCATCCGCGCCTCGACCAGGCGTTTGAAGTCGAACATTACGCGGGCGCGGCGCTGGGGATTGGTCGAAGCCCAACCGTCAAAGGCGTTCTGCGCCGCCTGGACCGCACGATCGACCTCGCCCGTCGTCGCCAGTTGCACGCGCGCCTGCACATCCCCGGTGTTGGGATTGAACACGTCGCTGAAGCGTCCGGACGCGCCGTCGAAAGCCGCACCGTCGATGAAGTGGCGAATGTCGCGCATGGCCTGGGTGTCCCTGTTGGTTGTTTTGTTGCTGCTACGGCTATCACCCCTGCGCGCGGGTCGATAATGCAAAGTTGCAGGCAACATTCTGCGTTTTTGCAAGATGACGATGGCCATGTACGACTGGGATGATCTGCGCATCTTCATCGCTGCGGCGCGCGCAGGCTCGCTGGGCGGCGCGGCGCAGCGGTTGGGCGTCGACGCCGCCACGGTCGGGCGTCGGGTCGCCCGGCTGGAAAGCGCGCTGAAATCCACCCTGGTCGTCCGCTCGACCACCGGGCTTCAGCTGACCGCCGCCGGCGCCCAACTGCTCGATATCGGTCTGGAGGCCGAAAGCGCGATGGAGGCCGCCGGCCGCGTGACCCAACCGGATGCGCCTGCCGGCGTCGTGCGCGTCAGCGCGTCCGAGGGTTTTGGCGTCACCCTGATGGCCCCCGCCCTGCCCGCGCTGCGTCTGGCCCATCCGGGTCTAAGGATCGAACTGGCGGCCACCTCCGGCTTCCTGTCGCCGACGCGCCGAGAGGTCGACATGGCGATCACCTTGGCGGCGCCGCACGCCGCACGCCTGATCGTCGAGCCGCTGACGCCGTATCAGCTGGCCCTCTACGCCGCGCCCGATCACCTTCACCGCAACGGCGTTCCAAAGACTGTCGACGACCTGAGCCGCTTCGACATCGTCGGCTATATCGACGATCTGATCTATGCGCCCGAGCTGCGCTATCTTGACGAGGTCCAGCCAGGCCTCGCGCCCCACGTCGCCTCGTCTTCGATCCGGGCGCAGCGGGAGATCATCGCCGCCGGGGGCGGCGTCGGCGTCCTGCCGTGCTTCCTGGCCGAGGGTCTGGTGCGCGTGCTGCCGTCGATCCTGATCGAGCGCCGCTTCTGGCTGGCCACCCACCGCGACGTCCACGACACCGCGCGTCTACGCACTGTGCGTTCGTGGCTGAAGACCCTGTGCCAGGAACAACAGTCCAGCTTGAGGCCATTCTGACGTCGGCAGAGAAATCGAAGTGTGGTGCGCCGCACACACCCACGCGTTTTTGAAAGTTCGGGGAACGGAGGTCTCGTTCAAATCTTAATAGAAGACGAACGAGGCCTGCCATGACACTGACCTTCAGCTTGACATTGATGACGGCCCTGCTGGGCGCCCCGACTGGACCGCTGCTCAAGGACGCGGCCCTTTACACTGCGCCTCAACCCGCCATCGAACGGGCCGTCGCGCCGAAGGCAGAGAGCACCGACCGGTTTAGCGTGCGGCTGCGTTGCACCGCCCTGGCGTCGGGCCACGTCACCGACTGCGTCGTGCTGGAAGAAAGCCGTCCGGGCATGGGCTTTGGCGAAGCCGCCTTGGCCTTGATGAACGGCGCCGAAGTCACGCCGATCATGGACCGTGGCCGTGCTGTCGATGCTCCCTTCGAACGCACCATCGACTTCACGCCGTAGGCCACAGCTCAGCCCCGTATGAAAAGTCCCCGGTTGCTCACAGCCGGGGACTTTTCTTATTCGGCTATGTGTCGAGGACAATAGCGACTTCCCTCGCCCTTGCCGGGCGAGGGAAAAGCCGGCCTATCGCGCAGGCGCGATGCGCCACACCGTGTTCGACAGGTCGTCGGCGACGAACAGCACACGCTTGTTCCCATCGAACGCGACGCCGACAGGACGCCCGCGCGCCTTGCCGTCCTTCAGGAAGCCTGTGGCGAAGTCGACGGGCTGACCCGCCGGACGGCCGGCGTTGAACGGCACCCAGACGACTTTGTAGCCGGACGGGTCCTGACGGTTCCAACTGCCATGCATGCCGATGAAGGCGCCGTTGGCGAACGACCCGCCAAAGCCGCCATTGCGGGCGAAGTCCAGGCCCAGGGCGGCGACGTGCGATCCCAGAGCGTAATCCGGCCGGATGGCCTTGGCGACCATCTCGGGATTCTGCGGCATCACGCGCGGATCGCGGTTCTGGCCCCAATAGCTGTAGGGCCAGCCGTAGAAGGCCCCGTCACGTACCTGGGTCAGATAGTCCGGGACCAGTTGCGGCCCCAGTTCGTCGCGCTCATTGACGACCGACCACAACAGATTGGTGGTCGGCTCGATGGCCAGGGCCGTCGGATTGCGGATGCCGGTGGCGATGGTGCGCCGTGCGCCGGTCGCCCGGTCGATCTCCCAAACCGTGGCGCGCTCTTCTTCGACCGCCATGCCGCGCTCGCCGATATTCGAGTTCGAGCCGGTGCCGACGTACAGCTTCGATCCGTCCGCGCTGGCGGTCAGGGACTTGGTCCAGTGGTGGTTGATGCGCGAGGGCAGTTCCGTCACCCGCTCGGCGGGCGTGGCGATGCCGGTCTGGCCCGGCTGGAAGGCGAAGCGAACAAGCGCCCCCTGTTCGGCGACATAGAGGTAGCCGTCGACATAGGCCAGGCCGTAGGGCGCATCGAGGTTGTCCACCAGAACCGTCCGCAGTTCGGGCGTGCCGTCGTTGTTCGCGTCGCGCACCAGGGTGATGCGGTTGCCGCCTTTGATCTTGGTGTTGCCCTGCTTCTTGATGACGCCGGCGATCACATCCTTGGGCCGCATGGCGGGTGCGTGGCCGCCCCTTCCCTCGGCGATCAGGACGTCGCCGTTGGGCAGGACCAGCATCTGACGCGGGATTTTGAGATCCGTGGCGAAGGCGCTGATCGTAAAGCCTTGCGGCACCGTCGGCGTCTCGCCGTTCCAGCCTGCCGGTGGGCTGATCTTCATCGGCGGCACCAGCGTCTCGTTGACCTTCGGCAAGTCGGGCGTCGCGCCGGTCTGATTGAGTTTCGGATCGCTGGCGTTGCCGCACGATGCGACCGTCAAGGCCATGGCCAGGGTGGCGGCGCTTGCGGCGAGCAGATTCTTGTTCATCGGACGCTCTCCCGCGCGGCATAGGCGGTCCAGCCGGCGACCAGGACCAGGATTGTGCAGAGGATGGACAGGATCAGACCGAAAGCTCCGACAGAGCTCCAGGCGTCCTGACTGTGTTTGAAGGCGTTCACCAAACCCAGCACCCACGCCAGCGCGAGCGCGACCAGATGCACCGTCGCCCGCCGAGACCGTCCGTGGCGCAGACCGACGACGAAATCGAAGATTGAAAACACCCCAGCGACACCGCCGAACACCAGCGCTCCGGTGATCAGCCAGGCCGAGAAGTTCGTCCACTGGACCTCGGCCGTCTTCAGATAGGCGATGTCGGTGAACAGGGCGAAGGTGAACAGCGCGATCGGAAACGCCAGCAATAGCCAATGCAACGGTCTAACGACCGCATCCTTCAGTCCATGGGTGCTCATGCCAGCCCTCTCCGTAAAGTCTGGCTTGGCTAACCGTCTGAACGGCAAATGGTTCACCGGCTTTCGCCGCGCTGACCCAATAGCGCCGGAGCCAGGGGCGCGTTCACGCCGTTAGTGGCTCACAAACCAATGTCGCAGACGCGCCGCCAGACCGCGTCAACAATACCGATCAGCGTCCCGGATTCACCCGGCCCGATTGGACCAATCGGCGTAGAGGTCCAGCGCCTTCTGCGGCGATGAAATCCACCAGGAATAGCCGTTGCGCCTTCCGACAGAGATTTCATTGACGTCGTTGTGGATGGTCTGATCTTTGTCGCCGAAGATCGGACGCCCGGTCACCAGATCGTAGTTGCGGGACCAGATCGGACCCGCACCGGCCTTGTTGATCAGCTTGCGTCCGTCGTCGGTCATTTCGAATGACTTGTCATAGACACGCACCGCCTGAAGCCATTCGGCTGCGCCGCGAACGGCGGCCTTGATCTCCGGCGACGGGTTCTCCTCGCCCATCAGGAAGATCAGGATATCGGTTGTTTCGCCGCTTGCGATGGATCGCGGCTCGTAGTTCCGAGCGCTGGTTGGAACCAGTCGCATGGGCTCGACCTGCTGCGGCCAGCCCAGCAGTCGATCCCCCTGACGCACCTGTGCCGCGAGGATCACGTCGATCGCCTTCCGGGTCGCCTCGGCCGCCCGTGTCTCCAGCTCAGCCGGCACGAAGTCGAAGCCCTCAGCGCCATGGGCGACATCACGAAGCAGCATGGCCGCGTTCGCCACCGCATTGTCGTTGAAGGTGATTGAGTCGTGGAAGCCGCCTTCGAGCGGCCAGATCTGAGGCCAGCCACCATTGGGATACTGCGCATTCAGCAGATAGCGCACGCCTCGGATGACGCTGGCGCGCCAGGCGTCGCCGTCGCGTCCGGGCGCGTGCGCGGCGACCTTGGCGAGGAAACGCATTTCCGACCACGTCGCCTCGTTGTCCAACGTGCCGACGAAGGTCCAGAAGCGATCCGCCGGCGCATCGAAGTTCGCCGGGTTCTGCTCCATGGTTTCGGCATCGTTGGAGAACCGCTGACCCGGCAGGCGCGCGATGCTGCGATCCTGGTTTTTGCTCCATCCGCCGGCGGGTGTCTGGAAACTGACGATCGCATCCGCGACGGCCCGGGCGTCGGCTGTGGCATACCATTCGGCAGGCCGGTCCAGCGGCATGTTGTAGTGGGCGGGTCCAACGGCCTTGGGCGGCGGCGGCGGAGCAACTCCAGCGGGAAGCTCGGCCGCGAGCGCAGCGCGGTCGGCCAGATGCTGGGCTTGAGAGCGTGCCAGATACTCAGCCCAAGGACCACGCTCCGCGTCGGGCAAGGCGCCGATCCTGTCGCTGGTCAGGCCCACCGCCGGCGTGTTCAGCCGCAGGACTTCTGCCTGGGCGGCGCCGGAAACGCCCCCCACAAGCGCGACCGCGCCAAATGCCAGGATCGAACAGGCGGAAAGGATTTTCATCGCGCTAATTCCCAAAACTTTTTTGGTTTTTCATGCTTGTCTGAATCGCAGGCCAGTGACGCCGGACGACGCGGTCACCTTGGGGCCTTGGCCGTCCAAGGTGTCGAAGTTGCAGTCGCGGAAGCGCCAGTTCTCGGCATTGGCGATGGCGCCCGCATCCTGCACATCCCAGTCCATCCGTTCGAAAATGAAGTCTTTCAGTGGCGCTTCGGGATAGGCGGCGGCGGCGAATCCGACTTTGCCGCCGACGGCCTTGATGTTCGACAGGCGAACATCGTGGATGCGGGGAATGCCCTGTTCGCGCGGCACCTGCGTGGCGAGCGCGCGCCAGTAATCCGGCACGTCCGCAATGCCGTCCGGGATATGGGCGTAGCTGTAGTTTGGGTACCAGTTCAGGTTCACCTGCATCAATGTGCGGACATCCTGCAGATGGATGTCGCGCAGGCGGATGTTGGAAATCGTGCCTCCACGCGTGTGGCCCGATTTGAAGAAGATCCCCAGCGGCACCGGATATTCGATCCTCAGCCCAGAGACCTCGATGTCGTCAAATCCGCCTGATGTCTCCGATCCGAAGGTCATCCCGGCCAAGGCGTCACGGACGATGCAGTTGCGGATCTTCACCTGACGGCACGGCCGACCCACCCGCAGTCCGTCCCAGTCGCGTCCCGCCTTGATGCAGATCGCGTCGTCGTTGACCGACAGGTCGCATCTCTCGACCAGCACCCGCTCCGATGAGTCGATATCGATGCCGTCCGTCGAGGGGCCGCGTCCGCCGATGTTATTCCTGATGATCAGGTCGGCGACCTTAACGTCCCGCGAATAGCAGACGTGGACGGTCCAGAACCCGGATCGCGCCAGGTTCAAACCGGAAACCTCAACCTGCTGTGAATCGTAAACGTGAATCAGACGCGGACGGCGGCAGTCGTAGTCGGCAGCCCATCGCAGATCGCGCGGATCATAATCGCGTCGCAGCGCCCAATAGGAGTCCCAGAAGACCTTGCCGTCGCCATCGACAAGACCCTCACCCGTGATCTTGGCGTTCTGTTGCTGATAGACATTTAGCAGGCCGGCGGGCCAGTCCATCTCAACGCCTGCAATACGCGTGCGAACCATCGGATAGGCGGCCAGATCTTGAACGCCGCGCAGGGTTGCGCCGCGTTCGATCGACAGGGTCACCCCCGACTTCACGAATAACGAGCCTGACAGGTACAGACCGGGCTTCAGGACCACGACCCCTCCGCCCTGCCCTGCCGCTGCGTCGATGGCGGCCTGGATAGGACGAGTGTTGATGGCGACCCCGTCACCCACCGCGCCATAGTCGGACGCGTCGAACGTGCGCAAACGGCTAGACTGCGCAAACGCCGGCGTCGCTGGCGTCAAGGCGCTGACGACCCCCAGTTGCAGCAGCGTGCGGCGATCGGCGCGCATCTAGTTTCCCACATTCTGTTCTTTCGTCTCACAATAGTGGACGATATAAGACTGGCAAGAGATACCGACAGCTGATCGTCACAAATTGACACCGGTTACGTTGCGGCTCGCTATCCAAGTGGGCCACCAACCATCATGCGCCGCCCGGAGCAGCGCCGGAGGAAAACATGGCCCTGCCAACCCGACCCTGCCTTGGCCTGATTGCAGTCCTTATGAGCTCGGCCGCCATGTCCGGCCCCGTTCTAGCGCAAACGGTCGGAGCCTTGCCGCCGGGCGTCGAGGCTGAATGGCTGGCTCAGCGCGATCGCCCCGCCCTTTACACTGACTTGGCAGGCGTGCCGTCACGCGAGAGCACGATGGCGGCAGTCGAATATGTCGCCTCCTCGCAAATCGCAGCCATGGCCGCCGAACCGCTCGCCCTATCGACGGGCAGCAACCTGACGCAGATGTCGTCGAACTGGGTCGCAGCCACCTTTTACGTCGGCGCTTCGCGGCTTGCGCGCGTCTCGGACGACAGGAGAACGCTGCGCTTTCTGAGCGCCGTGGCCGATCACTACAACTACAGTGTACGGGGCGCGCGGTCGGGCAAGACGATGCTGAACGCCGACGATATCGCGATCGGCGATCTCTACGAAGAACTCTACGCGCGTCGTGGACAGGAGGGCGTGCTGATGCCGCTGCGTCAGCGGCTGGACTGGCAGGTCCCCTATCTGGCCAGGGCGGAAGACACACCCGCGCTGGTGTGGTGGTGGGCCGACGCCCTCTATATGGCGCCCCCGGTCTTCGCCCGGATGACCGCGATCACGGGCGATCCGAAATATCTGAACGCCGCAGACAAGGAATGGCGACGCACAGCGGCGCGGCTGTGGGTGGAGGACGAAAAACTTTTTCTGCGCGACGAACGGTTCAAGGACGAGAACCATCGTGACGCTGACGGGGACCGCATCTACTGGTCGCGGGCCAATGGCTGGGTCATGGGTGGTTTGGTGCGATGGCTGGAGTCCGTGCCTGCCGATTTCGCCGGGCGCAGCCTCTATGTCGACCTCTTCCAGAAGATGGCCGGCAGGATCGCAGGTCTCCAGCAAGAGGACGGACTGTGGCGCGCCAGCTTGCTGGATCCCGAAGCCTATCCCGAGGCTGAAACCTCAGGCTCGGTCTTCTATGTCTACGCCCTGGCCTGGGGGATCAATCACGGCCTTCTGGATCGCGACACCTACCTGCCGCATGTGTTGAAGGGTTGGGCCGGCCTGAACCGCTATGTCCTTGCGAACGGCCTGGTGGGCGCGGCGCAGAAGACCGGCGATCAGCCCGTGTCAACCGACCCTGAAGACGTCGGTCTCTATGCTTCAGGAACCTATATTCTGGCCGGGCTGGAAGTCGCGTCGCTGAATGACCCAGTTCGCTCTCTGCCATTGGCGGAACCCACGCGCGACATGGCCGAAGTGATCGCTGCGACCACGCCTGTCCCGCCCGCCCCCGTGACGGTCGTCGGCGCCGAAGAAATCCGCCGTCGAGACGCCGAGATGCGTGCGACCTCGGCGCTCTCCTACGATCCATCCGCTCTGAATCGACCCTCGAGCATCGAACCGCTGGAGCCGCCACCGGTAGACCAGCAGCGACCGCGCGCGGTCGCTCGCTTCGCGCCGGATCGTTTGGATGACCTGCTATGGGAAAACGATCGCGTCGCTCATCGCATTTACGGTCCCACGCTTGAAGCGCGCGAGGCGCCCTCTGGCTCGGGCATCGATGTGTGGGCCAAACGTGTCCGCTATCCCTTCATGGACCGCCAGCTGAAGTTCCCGAACTATCACGTCGATCGCGGTGAAGGCCTGGATTATTACGACGTGGGACGCGGCAGAGGCGCCGGAGGTCTGGGCATCTGGTACGACAACAAGCTCTGGACCAGTCGCAACTTCTCCACCTACCAGATCGATAAAACCGGCGGCGACGAGGCGCGGTTCAGCGTGACCTACCGCCCTTGGCCGGTCGATGTCGTGCGCACGGTTTCAGAAACGCGTGAGTTCAGCCTTCCGTTAGGCTCCAACTTCACGCGCATGACTTCGACTTTCACCTCGAACTCCGACGCACCGCTGATCGTCGCGATCGGCATCTCGAAGCGCAGCAACGACAGTGGACGGGGTTTCGTAACGCGCGACGCCGCACACGGGCGTCTGATGTTCTGGGAGCCTGAGAACCCCGAGCATGGCTCGCTTGGCATCGCCTTGGCGGTTGATCCCGCAACGGTCGAAGGCTTTACCGAAGACGCCGACAACTATCTGATCCTGGTGCGGGTCACGCCGGGTCAGCCGTTCACCTACTACATGGGATCGGCGTGGGATCGCGGCCTGGACTTCGCCACGCGCAGCGCCTGGGAAGATTTCGTCGCAAACCAAAGTTTCGACTTCCGCCGAGGCAACTAGGTCGCAAGCAAAAATCTTCTCGTCGCGTCGCGCCAGTTCGGCCAACGTCAAAAGAAAGGCGGCGCCGGTTATACCGACGCCGCGTATCTTACTTCGCCGATCTGTTGGGATCAGAAGCGATATCGGGCGCCGATGTAAACCTGGCGGCCAGTGTGGTGATACACATAGGTGCTGTCACGCGGCAGGCCGATGTCGCCGTGGTTCTGACGGTTGGCTTCGTCGGTCAGATTCAGCCCCTCGACCGAAACACTGAGGTTATCGGTGAGGTTATACGATGCGGAAGCGTCGATCGTCGTGGTTTCGGTCTTGCCCTGATAGGGGATCAGGCCAGTGGCGCCGTTCGAACCCGGCACGCTCTGGAAATAGGTGTCGCGATAGGCCGCCGACACACGGGCATTGAACTTGCCGTCGTCATAATACAGCGTCGCGTTCCAGGCGTTTGGCGACAGGTTGACCAGATCCGCCGTCACGAAGGCCGCGCAGGTTGCGGTGACGCAATACTGAATCTCGGATTCAACGTGCGTGTAGTTCAGCTGCGTACCGATATTCGCCAGCAGGCTGGGCAGGAAGGAGAACGTCTGCTGATAGCTGATCTCGAAGCCTTTGAGCGGGCCGCCCGGCGTGTTGGTGGGCGTGCTGAACTGATAGATGTCGCCGGCAGGACGACTGCCCGCAGGGAAGGCCACAGGGTTCAAGGCCGTCAGTTGGCTGTACGACAGCGGTTCGGTGGTCGTCTGCACATAGGTCGAGATGTCCTTGTAGAAGTAGGCGAAGGACAGCAGAGCTTCAGGCGCGAAGTAATATTCGACCGACAGGTCATAGGTCGTCGCCCGATAGGGTTCCAACTCGACATTGCCCAGCGAGGCCGTATTCGTCGCCGCCCCGGCTGCGCTCAGCGTGAAGACCGGAACCAAACTGGTGACAGGCGGTCGCGCCATAACCTTGGCGGCGCCCACACGCACGATCAAATCCTTCATCGGCTCGATCGACACGTTCAGCGACGGTAGGGTGTCGTCATATTCGTTCTCGCCCCGGACCGGCGTCGCAACACCACCGACGTTCGAATAACCCAAGGCGTCAACCTCGGTCTTGACCTGACGCACGCCGACGTTGCCTCGGAAGGGTACACCCATGATTTCCGTGTCCCAGTCGGCCTGCACATAGGCGCCGGTGTCGGTCTCGGTCACGTCACGCCAGTTACCATAGGTGGACGGATTGCCGTTCAGGCCGATCAGTCGGAAATCACCGCCTGCTACGCCCGTGTCGCAGTTGCAGTTGTAGTTCCAGACTGTTTGCAACGCAGTCAGATCCGGCCGAACCCAGCTGGTCGCAGCGCCCGACGGCAGATCGAGATTGCGACCGAACCCGCTTAGCAGATTGGTGACCGAAGCCATGCTCGTGCCCGCCGGCAGCGCTGGCGAACCGTTGGCGTTGTTTGGGCGCGCGAAGGCGCGGCTGCTCGACTCATATTCCTTGCGGCTGACCCCCGCTTTCAGTGTGAGCCAATCGCTTACGTCGAAGGCGAAGTTGGCCTCACCCGTCGTATAGACGTTTTCTTGGAAGTTCGAACTGATGCGCAGCTCCGAGCGGGGCTGGGCGCCGGTCGGTCCGACAACACTCCACTGCGTGGGGTCGGCGACGTTGAAGCCCCAGTTGATCGCCGGCAGATTGCGGTTCTGACGGAAGTCGTAAGAATAGCCATCGACGTTCTGTCGATCGATGATGGCGCTGACCTGGACCGGGTTGGCGAAGCTGGATTCCGCGCGACCGATCAGGCCGTCGAACCGCAGCCGATCCGAAAACTCGTGCTCGACCCCAAAGGTCATCTGCTTGAATTCGGTTTCCAGCTCGTCAAACCGCTGCTCGCTGCGGATGTCCATGTCGTCGAGCTGGGCATAGATCATCTCGCCAGTGTCGGGATCGATCTCGAAGCTCATGATGTCGACCTGCGGCTTGCCGCCCTGATCGGCGCCACGGCTGAGCGACCAGGCTTGCAGGAAGTTTTCGCTGCGGGTCGAATCCAGCTTCGAGTACAGCATGTCCATCGTGAACAGGGTCGGACCGTTGCCGGGGCGGGCTTGCACCGACAGCGTCGCGCCCAGACGCTCCTGGCTGTGCTCCAAGCTGCCATAGCGCGGGATGCGAGGGTGGTAGGTGCGCGCGGCGTTCGGCAGGACAGCGCCATTCTGGAAGCCGCCGTCGGCGCTGGCAGGTCCCCAGCGCACCGAGCTGAAACCTTCCTCCAGACTGTCGCGCTCGCTGTAGGCGATCGAGAACAGAGCGCCGATCTGGTCATCCGCCCAGGTGTTCGAAATCAGACCGGCGAAGCGCGGGCTCCAGTCCTGCGACAGATCGTTGTAGCCGTACTGGCCAGACAGCGCGCCCTGGAAGCCCATCTTGTCGAATGGACGGCTGGTGCGCAAATCGACGGTCGCCCCCAGCGACCCCTCTTCCGTCTCGGCCGAGGCGGTCTTGCGCACCGTGATATTGTTAAAGAGCTCTGAGGCGAAGACGTTGAAGTCAAAGCCACGACCGCGATTCACCCCGCCCGACGAGTCGGTGGCGCCGGTCGATGCCTGGGCCTCGATGCCGTTGATCCGCGTGCGGGTGAACTCCGAACTCAGACCGCGGACGGTGATCGACCGGCCCTCGCCCGCATCGCGGTCGATCGAGACGCCGGGAATGCGCTGGATCGACTCGGCCAGATTGGTGTCGGGGAAATCCGCGATGTCCTCAGCTGAAATGGCGTCGACGACGCCAGCTTCGCGGCGTTTGATGTTTAAGGAATTCTGAAGGCTGGCCCGGAAGCCCGTGACGACGATGTCATCGACTTCTGCAGCGTCATCCGTCTGAGGCGCAGCGACATCGGCCGTTTGAGCGGCGGCGTCATGCGCCATCATGGCGAGAGCTAGGGCTCCCAGCGACGCGGTGGCGACCAGGGCGTGGCGCGCAAATTTGTGGCGTTGGATCATTCTAGTTTCTCCTCCCAAGTGTTGCGCACCAAGGATCGAACGCCCTCGTTCACGCCTCCCGCTGCTGACGGGAGACACCGGTGTCAAAACGAGTTAGCCGTTTGACTGCTACCGGTGTCATTCATGTTTAGTCATATTCGACCGCGACTCGCAAGCAGGCGACGATCCTGATGGTGGATTTGTAATCTCGTCGAAGAGCGTGGGTTAAGCGGGAAAGTAGTTGCAACCTGCACGCCGGCGCACTGTGCGGTTTCGAAGAATACCTGCCACTTGAAAGAACCGACGGACGTCCTGCCCTATTCCCACTCGATTACTTAATGACAACAACAGTGTTGTTTACAAGACTCTTTTTATTGGCACGACGACCCCATGCCGACTAGGCTACCGTCGCCCAATAACGCTATTGAAAACACTAAGAAATATTGCGTCATAAAATTTTAGTGATGACGCTATCTTTCGAGATCATTCGAGGCATGGCAGCCAAGTCGACGCGTAATTTAAATCGAATCTGAGCTGCAGAGTCCATCTCATCTATTCGTAGCAGCTCGAAAGAATCCATGTCGCCCTCGCGGCTCCTAATCGACCAATCATGTCGGCGAAGCGCCAACAGCGGTCATTGGCGAAGTTCCGAGAACCAGACATGAGCTTGGGTTCGATGACCGAGCTTAACTGCGCCGATCCCGGCACCTCATTGTGCCGCGATGGCGATGGATGACAAATCGGACGCGGCGTCGACCGGAACGCCCTCCGCCTTTCGTTCGGAATACCGATCGACGAGCTGGACGGCGTGGGGCCGGACCAGAATGGTGAAGCGCACCAGTTCCTCCATCACGTCGACGATCCGCTCATAGTAGGCCGAGGGCTTCATCCGGCCGGCCCCGTCGAACTCCTGGAAGGCCTTGGCCACGCTCGACTGGTTGGGGATGGTGATCATCCGCATCCAGCGGCCCAGAAGGCGCAGGGTGTTGACGGCGTTGAAGCTCTGCGACCCGCCCGACACCTGCATGACGGCGAGGGTCCGGCCCTGCGTCGGGCGCATGCCGCCCTGGCTCAATGGCAGGTGATCGATCTGCAGCTTCATCAGCCCGGAGACCTGGCCGTGCCGTTCCGGACTGCACCAGACCATGCCCTCCGACCAGAAGGCGTGTTCGCGCAACTCGCGCACCGCCGGGTGGTCGTCGTCGCCGGGCGCGCCCGGCAGGGGGAGGTCGGAGGGGTCGAAGATGCGGGTCTCGCATCCCATGCGCTGCAGTAGGCGGGCCGCTTCCTCGACGCAGAGCCGCGAATACGACCGCTCGCGCAGCGATCCGTACAAGAGAAGGATCCGCGGCGCCGGGTCGGTCGAGCCCAATCCCCGGGCGGGCTCGGCGGACAGATAGGCCGCGTCCAGGGCCGGCAGGTTATCCGGATCCGGCAGCGAACGCAGACGGGTGAACGTCATTCAAAGGTCCTTGGTCAAATAGACGGCAGACGCCGGGCAGAGGTCCGCGAACTCGCGAGTTTGCCGGATCGCGGGCGGCGCGGACTCACGATCGGCGGCTACAAAGCCGCGCCCGGTGAAGAAGCGCTCGGCCGTCGTGGTGAGCAGGTGCAGACGTGCAGCGCCCAGGTCGCCGGCGGTGGTCTCGGCGGCGGCCAGCACCCGACTTCCCAGGCCGCGGGCCTTCTGGTCGGCAAGTACGACCAGGGAGCGCAGCAGCAGGTCGCGCCGCTCCCCTTCCAGCCCGACGTAGCCGATGACCGCGCCGTAGTGGTCGGCGCTGAAGTATCGCCCGGCGCCCGGCTCAGGCAGGTTCTCGCCACGCAGGGCCGCGATCAGATCGACATCGGTCGAGTCGACCAAATGCAGACTGACCATCAGCCGGCGTCCTTCGGCGGGGCCGTGTCCGGGAACCAGCGTCGGCCCATCCAGAGCGCGACCGACACGAGCAGGATCAACACCGGCACCTCGACAAGGGGGCCGATGACGGCCGCGAAGGCGACCGGCGAGGTCAGGCCGAAGGCCGCGATGGCCACCGCTATGGCCAGTTCGAAATTGTTCGAGGCCGCGGTGAAGGCCAGGGCGATGGTGCGCGGATAGTCGGCTTCGATCAGCTTGCCCATGAGGAAGCTCACCACGAACATGACGAGGAAGTAGATCGTCAGGGGAATGGCGATGCGCAGGGCGTCCAGCGGCAAAGCCACCACCTCCCCGCCCTTGAGGCTGAACATGACCACGATGGTGAACAGCAGAGCGATCAGGGTGATCGGCCCGATGCGCGGCAGGAAGCGCCGCTCGTACCAGTCGGCGCCGCGGCGAGCGATCAGGCTGCGTCGGGTCAGGAAGCCGGCTAGGAACGGTAGGCCAAGGTAGACGAGCACCGCGCCGGCGATGGTCCAGACGCTGACGTCCACCACGCAGCCCTGCAGGCCGAACAGTGGCGGCAGGACGGTGAGGAAGATCCAGGCATAAAGGCTGAAGAACAGGATCTGAAAGATCGAGTTGAAGGCTACGAGGCCGGCGACATACTGGTTGTCGCCCCGCGCCAGCTGGTTCCAGACCAGGACCATGGCGATACAGCGCGCCAGCCCGATCAGGATGACGCCGGTCATGTATTCCGGCTGATCACGCAGGAAGATCACCGCCAGGGCGAACATCAGCACCGGGCCCAGCACCCAGTTCTGGAACAAGGACAGGGCCAGGACCCGCTTGTCGGCGAAGACGCGCGGCAGTTCCTCGTACCGGACCTTGGCCAGCGGCGGGTACATCATCAGGATCAGACCGATGGCGATCGGGATATTGGTCGTGCCGATTGAGAGGCTGTCGACCCAGGTCGGCAGGCCCGGCGCCAGCGTCCCCATAGCCACGCCCAGGCCCATGGCCACGAAGATCCACAGCGTCAGCCAGCGGTCGAGGAAGGACAGGCGACGCGGCGCAGCGTCCTCCACGCGGGTGTCGATCATCGCTTCACCCGCTGGCCGGCGGCGTCGATGACGACCTCGCCGTCCTCCTTGGTGAAGGGCTTGAGATCATCGGCGGGCAGGAGGTCCAGAACGGCCTCGGACGGTCGGCACAGGCCGACGCCGAGCGGACTGACGACGATCGGGCGATTGAGCAGGATCGGATGGGCCTCGATCGCATCGAGCAACTGATCGTCCGTCAGGCCCGGGTCCCCTAGGCCCAGTTCGGCGAAGGGCGTGCCCTTCTCGCGCAACAGATTGCGCAGCGGCTTGCCGGCCCGTTCGGCCAGCCAAGCGACCATGGTCCGCGACGGCGGGGTCTTCAGATACTGCACGACATGCGGCTCGATGCCGACGTGGCGGATCAGCTCGAGCGCGTTGCGCGACGTCCCGCAGGCGGGGTTGTGATAGATGACGATGTCCACGGGATCCTTAGGGGCAACAGGGCGCGAGTTCAGCCAGCAGGGGTTCGCACAGGTCCGCCCTGCCCCCGCAGCAGTCCTTGAGCAGGAAGAGGACCAGGTCGCGAAGCCGATCCAGGTCGGCCCGGTAGATGATCGACCGGCTGCGCCGCTCCGACCTGATCAACCCCGCGCGCGTCAGGACGCCGAGATGGGACGACAGGGTGTTGGCCGGGATCACCAGATGGTTGGAGATGTCACCGGCCGGCAGACCATCGGGTTCGTGACGCACGAGGAGGCGAAACGCCTCCAGCCGCGTCGATTGCGCCAAGGCGGCGAGAGCGAGAATCGAAACTTCGGTTTCCATATTTCCAAATTAGTCGAAATATGGAAATGTTCAAGCCCGCTCGTCTGCGGGTGCGGCAGTTCAGGCATCGGTGACGACCTGATCTTTGACGACTGCCGCCTAAAAGATCGCAGAGTAGCGACAGCCGAGTTTAAGGGTCGCTGGGCTATACTCTCCGTCGAGACCATGGACTTTGGCCACGAGGTCGACAGTTGGCCGATTTCGCACGTCTGTCGGTCCGGACGCGGTGCGCTGATCTCGCGATCAGGCGGCGGGAGCCGCCGACGCTCCCTTCTGGGCGAGCCAGGCGTCGATCAGGGTGATTTCGCGCTCCTGCGCCGTGATCACCTCCTGGGCCAGGTTCCGCGCTTGGGCGTCCTTGCCTTGCGCGAGCTCCACACGGGCCATCGAGACGGCGGCGACGTGGTGACCTCGCATCTGCTTCATGAAGTCGATGTCCGCGTCCCCGGTGAAGGCGGGCATCGCCTCCATCATCGTGTTCATCGAGGCCTTGTAGCCTTGGGTGGCGACGGAGTCGCCGGGCGCAGGCGCAGCCATGCCGCCCTCCGCCGCTGCGGGGGCCTCAGGCGCGGCTACGGCGGGCTCTTCGGCTTGCGGGGAACAGGCCGTAGCCAAGGCGCAGGCGGCGAGGACGAGGCTGATGCGTTTCATGACGGCTCCTTGGGATCCCGACGTTAGCGACCAGGAGGGCCCATTCGTTCCGCCAACTCTACCGTCCGGCCCGCGCCAAGAGCTCGATCAGCTCGCCGGCCTTTGCCTTGCGATCCTCGGGATCGTCGCCGGTCATAGCGCCCATGACGCAGTGGTCGAGGTGATCCCGTAGCACTTCGGTCTCCACGCGATGGAGCGCGGCTCGAACGGCCTGAAGTTGGGTCAGCAAGTCGACGCAATACCGGTCATCTTCAACCATGCGGGAGATTCCCCGCACCTGGCCTTCGATCCGGCTGAGCCTGTTGAGGACTTTGGGTTTCGTGTCGGTTTGCATGCGGCCTGTCCTCCTGAGCACCCCCATATACCCCAGACGGGTATCTTGCGATATACCCCCCATGGGTATATGTTAGCTCTTCGGTCAGCCGGAGAGAGCGACATGTCCACGCATCCTCACAATCACGCCTCGGGTCACGCCTGCTGCGGGGCGAAGGCCTCGGATGGCGCGGCAACGGTCAAGGATCCCGTCTGCGGCATGTCGGTCGATCCGACGGCCACCGCTCACCGAGCCAGTCATGACGGTCAGGACTATTTCTTCTGCTCGGCGGGGTGCCGGACCAAATTCATCGGCGATCCGATGCGTTACCTGAACCCTCCCGTGGAGGCCGAGCCGGCCGTTCCCGGCGCCATCTACACCTGCCCGATGCACCCCGAGATCCGGCAGGAAGGCCCAGGCTCCTGCCCGATCTGCGGCATGGCGCTTGAGCCGGAGACGGTCACGGCGGAGGCCCCGCCCAACCACGAGCTGATCGACTTCACCAGACGCTTCTGGGTCGGTCTGGTCCTGACCCTGCCGGTCTTCGCCCTGGAAATGGGCGGACACCTGGCCAATCTCCACATGTTCATCCCGGGCCAGATGTCGAACTGGATCCAGTTCGCTTTGGCGACCCCCGTGGTTCTCTGGTGCGGCTGGCCCTTCTTCGAGCGCGGCTGGACATCGCTGCGCACCCGGCGGCTGAATATGTTCACCCTGATCGCCATGGGGGTCGGCGTGGCATGGCTTTACAGCGTCGTGGCCGTCGTCGCGCCAACCCTGTTCCCGCCCGCCTTCCTGAAGGCCGACGGCAGTGCGCCGGTGTATTTCGAGGCGGCGGCGGTCATCACCGTGCTGGTCCTCGTCGGGCAGATTCTGGAACTGCGCGCCCGCGAACAGACGTCGGGCGCGATCCGCGCCCTGCTGGACCTCACGCCCAAGACCGCGCGCCGAATCCGGGCGGACGGCGTCGATGAAGATGTCTCGCTTGACCAGATCGCCGTCAGCGACCGCCTGCGGGTAAGGCCCGGAGAGAAGATCCCGGTCGATGGCGAACTCCTGGAGGGTCGGGTCGCTGTCGACGAATCCATGGTGACCGGCGAGTCCATGCCGGTGACCAAGGATGTCGGCGACCGCGTCGTGGCCGGCGCGCTCAACAAGACCGGATCCTTCATCATGCGCGCCGACAAGGTGGGCGCCGACACCCTGCTGGCGCAGATCGTCCAGATGGTGGCCCAGGCCCAGCGCAGTCGCGCCCCGATCCAGCGGCTGGCCGATACGGTCTCCGGATGGTTCGTTCCCACCGTGATCGCGATCGCCCTGCTCGCCGCCGTCGTCTGGGGCCTGGTCGGTCCCGAGCCCCGTTTGTCCTACGCCCTGGTCGCCGCCGTTTCGGTGCTCATCATCGCCTGTCCCTGTGCGTTGGGTCTGGCGACGCCGATCTCGATCATGGTCGGGGTGGGACGTGGCGCCCACGCCGGCGTCCTGATCAAGAACGCCGAGGCGCTCGAACGCTTCGAGAAGGTCGACACTCTCGTTCTGGACAAGACCGGCACCCTGACGGAGGGCCGTCCGTCGGTGACGGCGATCCTGCCCGCCCTCGGCTTCGTGGAAGCGGACATCCTGCGTCTTTCGGCCAGCCTCGAGCGGGGCAGCGAACATCCGTTGGCCGACGCAATCGTCCGGGCAGCCAAGGACCGGGACATCCCCCTTACCGAGGCCGCGGACTTCGACAGCCCGGTCGGTCGCGGCGTTCGCGGGACGATTGAGGGCCGCCAGGTCGCCCTGGGCAACACCCGTTTTCTCGGCGAGCTTTCGATCGACGTCTCCGCGCTGGAGCCGAAGGCGGAGGCCCTTCGCCACGACGGCGCCACCGCCATATTCGTGGCGATCGACGGAAAGGCGGCCGGGGTCATCGGCATCGCCGATCCCATCAAGGCCACCACGCCGGCTGCGATCCTCGCGCTGAAAGCGGCCGGTCTGCGGCTGGTGATGATGACCGGGGACAACCGGACGACGGCCGAAGCGGTCGCGCGGCGCCTCGGCATCGACGAAGTCCAGGCGGAGGTTTTGCCGCAGGACAAGGCGTCTGTGGTTCAACAGCTTCGTTCGCAGGGTCGGATCGTCGCCATGGCGGGGGATGGCGTCAACGATGCCCCTGCCCTCGCCGCAGCCGATGTCGGCGTCGCCATGGGGGCGGGTTCGGACGTCGCCATCGAAAGCGCCGGCGTCACCCTGCTGGGCGGAGATCTGCAAGGCATCGTGCGCGCACGGCGTCTGTCCCGCGCGGTGATGGGCAACATCCGCCAAAACCTCGTTTTCGCCTTCGGCTACAACGCCCTTGGCATCCCCGTGGCGGCTGGCCTGCTTTATCCCGTCTTCGGCTGGCTTCTCTCGCCTGCCCTTGCGGCGCTCGCAATGGCGCTCTCCTCGGTCAGCGTCATCGGCAATGCGCTGAGACTGCGCGCGGTGAGGCTTTAGCCAGGATAGGCAATCAACAGTCCGCCCACCCACCCAAGGGAGGAACCGGCTGTGACGGGCCGGATTGATTCAGACGCTGACCGCAGTCTCCAGGCTTTCGCAGCGGCAGGCGAAGACGAACTGAAATTTCTGAAGAGGATACGGACGATGTCTCATCAACAGATGGACCATGGCGGGCAAGGCAACGCTCGTGGACTCGGCCCTTATCGGAGCCTGTACCTCGAGTTGGCGCTCGATTTCGTCATCATGTACCTGGTCATGTACACGATGATCGCCACGCTAGGTCACTTCTATCTCAACCTGAACAACGTCTACATGACCCTGATGATGGTCGCGCCGATGGCGGTACTGATGCTCGTCTTCATGCGGTCCATGTACCCGTCGCGCAAAACGAACCTGGCCATCGGCGCGGTCGCGGCCGTGATCTTCCTCGGCAGCTTCATCGGCATGCGCACCCAGGCGTTCGTTGGCGACGACGAATTCCTTCGATCGATGATCCCGCACCATTCCGGGGCCGTGTTGATGTGCGAGCAAGCCTCCCTGACCGATCCGGAGATCATCGCCCTGTGCAACGGCATCGTGCGTGGTCAACAGGAGGAGATCGCCCAGATGCAGGCGCTCCTCGAGAAGCGTCGCCGCTGACCCCGGCGTGCGGGGGTAGGACTCAGCCGCCGCCCGCTTCCTCTTCATGAGGGACGCGGTCGTGTGGCGCGTAGAGAAGCAGAAGGCCGGGACCGGCCGAACGTCTGGAGACTGAGTATGCGTTACTTCAACCCTGCGCCCTTCATCGCCGTCGCGGCGGTCGTGGCCTTCGCCGCCGGACCGGCGGCGGCCCACGCTCGCCTGGTCAGCGCCACCCCGGCACCCGACTCCACCGTGGCCGCCAACCGGACGCTGACCCTGACCTTCAGCGAACGCAGCGTTCCCGCCTTTTCCGGTTTCGACGTCGTCAATGCGGCGGGGGAGAAGATCGCGATCCGCACCTCGGCCGCCGAGGACGGCAGGACCCTCACGGGCGCGCTGGCTCGCCCGCTGGCCGCCGGCGCCTACCGTGTCGACTGGCGTATCGCGTCGAGCGACGGCCACCGCATGACGGGATCCTACACCTTCACGGTGCGCTGACGCCGTGCTGGAAGTCGCGGTCATCGCGCTTCGCTGGCTTCAATACGGCGGCGGCGTCGTCCTTCTCGGCGCGCCGCTGTTCCTTCTCTACAGCTTCAAAGACGCCGACGCGCCGAACCTGGAATGGTCGCGACCGAAATTGCGCCTCGCCGCGATCATCGTCGCGCTCGGCTCGCTCGCCGCCCTGGTGGCCCAGACGGCCGTCATGGCGGGGTCGCTGGGCGAAGCCGTCAAACCCGCGTCCCTGTCCTTCATGGTCACCGGCACGGCCCTGGGCATGGCGATGGTCGTGCGGGCCGCCGCCGCCTTGCTTGGGCTTGTCGCCTTGGTGGCCCTGAAACCCGGTCGCGCGCTCTGGAGCGTGACGACCGCCTTGGGTCTGATCGTGGCCGCCAGCTTCGCGTGGACGGGTCACGGCGCGGCCACCGAGGGCCCTGGCGGGCCCATCCATCTTGTCGCCAACATCATTCACGCGGTGGCAGCGGCCTTGTGGCTGGGCGCCCTGGCGGCGTTGACGGCCCTGCTTCTGCGCCGAGCCGGTCCGGACGACCTTGCAATCCATCGCGCCCTGCATGGCTTCGCCGGCCTTGGAACGCTCGCGGTCCTGGTGCTGGTGCTGACCGGTCTCGTGAACAGCTGGTTCCTGATCGGTCCCGAGCGCGTGGCGTCGATCGCGGGCAACCTCTACGGCCAGCTGCTGGTCGCCAAGCTCGTCCTCTTCAGCTTGATGCTTGCGCTGGCGGCGAGCAACCGGTTCCGGCTGACGCCGACACTGGGCTCTGCGCTGGAGACGGGCCAACTCCCCGTCGCCGCCATAAGCGCGCTCCGGCGCAGCCTGTTGGTCGAAACGGGTCTGGGACTCGCCCTGATCGGCGTCGTGGCGGTCATGGGAACCCTGCCGCCCGCGGCGTCTCTGTAGGCTCGATTGCGATGATCAAAATGAGCTCGTCGTTCCGCCGACCGTTGAAGTATGATCAGACAATGCCGTTCCTGCGTCATGACCTCGTCCGACTGACGACCGCGCTGCTCGCGGCATTTGCCGTGCTGTTCGTGTCCACCGCTTCGATCGCCTGCGAAGCTCCGGTCGATCAGGATATGGCGTCCATGTCGATGAGCGGCGACGGCGCCCCGTGCGAGCCGAAGACCGTCAGGATCTCGTGCCATAAGGCGTGCCTGGCCATCTGCCAGGGCCTCGTCCCCCAGAGCGGCGAACCCACCCCTGCACGGGTCTATGCATCCGTCCGCTATCCATCCCTTGATACGCGGCATGCCGATTTCACCGCGGAGGCGGACGACCCGCCCCCGCGACGCTGATCCTGTTGAAGAAGACCGAACTCATTCAATCAAACAGAGATCAAAACCATGAAACGCACGCTCACCATCGCAGCCCTGGTGCTGCTGGCTTCCGGTTCAGCCGCCTTCGCGGCCGCGCCGGACGCCGTGGCGCAGGCCGTATGCGCTTGCTGCGACGCTATCGCAGCCTGCGCGGAAGCCTGCGCCTGCTGCTGATCTTATGATCGGGGACGCCCGCCCGCGACGGCGGGCGTCTTCTCGATGTTCCTCACCGACGTCGCAGGGCAGGCGACCCGCTGCCGCGGGCCTGAGCGTCAGCCGGGCGCGCGCGACGACCAGTGAATGTGGTGGATGCGCCAGCCGTCGGCATGGCGTTTGAGCACCATCGTTTCCGTCGTCAGGCGGTCTACGGCGCGGCCGTTGAATTGGCCCGTGGTGCGGCCTTCGCTGGCGATCCAGGCGATGTCCCCGTCGGCCCATCCCGATCTGCGCGTCACCGTCGCTTCAGAGGCGGCGGCGAAGGCGGCGTCCGAGCCCAGGTGATGGGACGCATACTCGTCGCGTGATCGCTCCGCGCCACCCTCCTCGAAGATCATCACATCCGGCGCCATCAGGGCCAAGGCGCCGGCCGTGTCGCCGGCCTTCAGGGCGACGTGAAAGGCGTCGACGGCCTTCGCCGCGTCCGCAGCTTCCGCGGCGACCGAGCCGGCGGCCTGGGCATGCCCGTGGGCGTGGTCCTGGGCGAAGACGGGGGTTGCCGAAAGCACGGCGAGCGACAGGACGAGGGCGAGAGAGGTGCGGGACATGGCGAACTCCGGACTGTGGGTGATCTGAACGGGCTGAGCGCGATCTGCGTCAGGCCGGCGGGTTGTGGCGGGCGAACACGCGGGTCGCGCCCGAGCGAAGCACCAGCAGGGTGTCGTAGGGCTCCTTGTGCCCCTGCGGCGTCTCCATGCCGGGCGAACCGAGCGGCATGCCCGGGACCGCGACGCCCACCGCTGCCGGTCTCTCGGTCAGCAGTCGAATGACGTCCGGGGCCGGCACATGACCCTCGACCAGATAACCCTCGATCAGACCGGTATGACAGGAGGCGAGCGCGTCCGGCATGCCGCGGCTGCTCCGGACCGATTGAAGGCTGGGAAGGACGGTGATGGTGGTGGTGAAGCCCGCCTGGCGCATGTGCGCGATCCAGGCGTCGCAGCAGGCGCAGGTGGGCGTCTTGAAGACCGTGAGGTTTCTGGACGGACGGGTCTGGGCGCAGGCGGACCCGCCCATGCCGATGAAGACGGCCGCGCCCATGAGTAGACGACGGTTCAGATTGGCGGGTTTCAAAAGGGTTCTCCCTGATCGCTGTGGACGGATCGCTGCGCCTCGACAGGGTCGGCGCGCTGCGGCGCCAGCCGCGCCCGCAACCACCGTCGGCCAGGCTGCTCGACGAAGACATGGATGGCGGCCGCGGCGGCGAGCGTCAACACAAGCATGGCGGCCAGTTCGACCAGGCCCATTCGATAGTCGGCGCCCCAGCCGGAGAACGCCTGCGCCGCATTGCGCCACACCATCAGGATGGGGATGTGGACGAGATAGAGGGCGAACGACGCTTCGCCGGCGAACAGAAGGACGGGGTGAGACAGGAAGGTCCGGACCGGAGCCTTGGCCAACAGGGCGAGCGACAGGATGAAGGAACCGGCCGCCGCCACGATGACCCGGTCGTCGGCGCCGATCTGCATGAGCGTCAGCAGCAGGGTCGTGGCGACCAGGGCGCCCATGAGGGACATTCGCGGCGAAGGCGTCCAGCGCTGACCGAGATAGTAGAGGCCAATGCCGTAGAGGAATTCGGGAATGATGCGCAGGATCCCGAGGCTGTCCTCGGCGCGAGGCAGCATCCGGCCGAACCAGGCGCGGTAGAAGGCGTCCAAAGCGACGAAAAACAGCATGGCGAGTGCAATCAGGACCCACGGCCTGGCCCGCAGCCGGAGCGCGAGGGCGGCATAGGCGGGGAAGGCCAGATAGGCGAACCACTCCGCCGACAGCGACCAGGCCGGTCCGTTCCAGAGCGCCATGCTCTCGCGCGGGAACCACGCCTGTACGAGCAGAAGGGTGCCCGCGAAGTCGACGGGATTAAACCGGCCAGGCTCCAGCCCGACGCCGAACACCGGCGCGATCAGCACCAGCCCAAGCATGGCCAGGAGGATGAACAGGTGAGCCGGATAGATCCGGGCCAGGCGCGCCGCCAGGAATCGACCGTAGTTCGGGGCCCGGTCTCCCTGCAGGTAGACGTGGGTCAGGATGAAGCCCGACAGGATGAAGAAGACATCCACGCCCAGGCGCGCGCGGTTCAACAAGCCCGCGCTCTCCGCCGGGAGCGTCCAGTAGAGCTGGAAGTGGAACAGCACGACGCCGAGGGCGAGAAAGAACCTCACGCCCGTGAGCGGATCGAGCACGTCGGGGAATGGAACCCGCGTGGGCCCTGCTCTGTCGCTCACGTCTTTTCCCCGGACGACAGGGCGCGTCCCGGTCGTTCTCTGGTATCTACGCGGGCGACGGCTCGTCCCCTCGTGAGGGGACCGGAAGGCCGGCGCGTATGGCAGATGGGGCGTGACGCAGGTGCTCAATGACCGACGACATGAATGAACTGATCGCAGCGGTCGGGCCGGGCGACGCCGGCCGGCTGGTCGGAATGGAAGACGCGGTCTGGGTGCGGATCGGCGAACGCAACGAGCGCGCCCGCATGGGTCAGGTCCGGGTCGCGGCCGTTGCATTCGCGCTGGTGATCGGCGTTGCGAACGGAGGGCTGATGCTCATGGCTCCGCGGCCGGAGCCGTCCGAGATGCGGATTTTCACCGTCTCGGCGGGCTTGTCGCCTCTCTCCGGCCTGGACGTTCGGGGATGAGGGCCGCCTGGAAGTCGATCGTTATCACGGCCATCCTGGCCGCGCTGGCCAGCGGCGCGGCGACCTGGGCGAGCGCGACCTGGGTCATGCGGGAGCGGCAGCCGCCAAGCCTGCACAGCGTCGTCCATGAGAAACTCGACCTGAGCCCTGAGCAGGATCGACGGCTCGATGTGGTCGAAGCCCGGTTCGCCGCTCAGCGGCCGGCGCTCGAAGCGGAAGTGCGCGCGGCCAATCGCGAACTGGCGGCCGCCATCGCCGCCAGTGACGGCGACACGCCCCAGGTCCAGGCCGCGGTCGATCATTTCCACGCCGCCATGGGCGATCTGCAGAAGGCGACAATCACCCATGTGTTCGAGATGCGATCCGTCCTGACCCCGGCGCAGGCCGAGGTGTTCGACGCCGCGGTCGTCGAGGCCCTGCACGACGACGCCGGCTAAGCGGCGCGCGTGTGTGCCGAGCAGAGCATCGAGGCCCGTGCGGCGACCGGAGACCGGGCCGCCTTCACCGCCTTGATGGCCGCCACAAAGGCCGATCTCTACCGGTTCGTGCGCCGCTATGTCGGCGACGAGTCCGAAGCGCATGACGTGCTTCAGGAAAGCTATGCGTCCGCCTGGCTCGCCCTGCTGCGGTATGATCCGGCGCGGCCGTTCGACGTCTGGCTTCGCTCCATCGCCCTCAACAAATGTCGAGACTGGGGCCGGCGGCGCGCGGTCCGCCGGGTCGTGCGCGGCGTCATGGGCCTGGAGGCGCCCGAGGCGGCGGCGGTGGGCGACGATGCGCCGTCACCCGAGACACGGCTGGACGATCAGCGCAGGGCCGAAGCTCTGCAACGCGCCTTGCGGGACCTTCCCGACGCCCTGAAGGGGCCGCTTCTGCTCGCCACGCTCGAGGGACGGTCTCACGCCGAGATCGCCTCGATCCTCGGTATTACGCCCAAGGCGGTCGAGACCCGCGTCGCCCGCGCCCGCAAGACCTTGACGGCGGCTTTGGCCCAAGCTTCCGGCGGAAACGCTTGACCTTGCCCTGATGGGAAGATGCACAAGCTGCAATCCCGACGTCTGCGGCAACCTGACGCGAGGGATACGCCGCCCGGCCGCGTATCTGAACGAACGGCTGAATAGCCCGACCAAGGAATTTCTCGCCTATGTCCACGCCCCGCCTCGATCGCCGAACGCTTCTCCGTGGCGCAGCCGCCGGCGGCGGGCTGCTGGGCCTGCAGGGTCTGCTCCCCGCCTGGGCGCAAACCGGATCGGCGGGACTGCGGGCGGATCTTCCGACGCTGACGGGACCGAACATCGACCTGACCGTCGGACACACGCCCTTCACCGTGGGCGGCCGCACCGGCCATGCGGTGACCATCAACGGCGTTCTGCCGGCGCCGCTGCTACGCCTTAGAGAAGGCCAGAACGTCCGGCTAGCGGTGACCAATACGCTGGACGAGGACACCTCAATCCACTGGCACGGCCTGCTCGTCCCGTTCCAGATGGATGGCGTGCCCGGCATCAGCTTCCCCGGCATCCGGGCGCGTGAGACCTTCGTCTACGAGTTTCCGATCAAGCAGTCGGGCACCTTCTGGTATCACAGTCACTCTGGCCTACAGGAGGCGATGGGTCACTACGGCCCAATCGTGATCGACCCGGCGGGCGCCGATCCGGTCGCCTACGACCGCGAGCATGTGCTGGTCCTGTCGGACTGGAGTTTCATGCATCCGCACGAAATCCTGGCCAAGCTGAAGAAGAGCCCGGGTTACTTCAACCAGCAGCGCACCACGCTGGCGGGGCTCATGGACGGCAGCGACCGCATGAGCCTGGAGGAACGGCGCATGTGGGGCCAGATGCGGATGGACCCGCGCGACATCCTCGACGTCAGCGGGTCGACCTACACCTATCTGATCAACGGCCATGGACCGCAGGAGAACTGGACCGGCCTGTTCCGGCCCGGCGAGCGGGTGCGGCTGCGCATCATCAACGCGTCGGCCATGTCCATCTTCAACGTTCGCATCCCGGGCTTGCCGATGACCGTGGTGCAGGCCGACGGCGAGAACGTGCGCCCGGTCGAGACGGACGAGTTCCAGATTTCGGTCGCCGAGACCTACGACGTCATCGTCCAGCCGACCGAGGACCGCGCCTACACCATCGTCTCCGAAGCCATCGACCGGTCCGGCATGGGCCGGGCGACCCTGGCGCCGCGCCTGGGCATGACCGCCGAGGTCCCTCCCCTGCGAGAGGTCCCGAACCTCACCATGCGCGACATGGGCATGGGCGGAATGGATCACGGCGCGATGGGCGACATGTCCGGTATGGACCATGACGCGATGTCCGGCATGGACCACGCCGCTCCGACCCAGAACGCGCCCGCAGCCGGCGAGATGGCCGGGATGTCCATGTCGGGCATGAACATGCGCGATCCCGAGAACGCTCCGCCCGACATGGCGGTGGGCGTCGGCGTCGATGCGATCGCCATGGACCCCGCCAACCGTCTGGGTGAGCGTCCGATCGGTCTCACGACCGTCGATCATCGCGTCCTCGTCTACACCGACCTGGTGTCGCTCCAGCCGAACAAGGACCCGCGCCCCCCGTCTCGGACGATGGAGATCCACCTGACCGGCAACATGGAGCGGTTCATGTGGGGCTTCGACGGCCGAAAGTTCAGCGAACTGGTCGAACCGATCCGCTTCGAGCGCAACGAGCGGGTGCGGGTGACCCTGGTCAACGACACCATGATGGCCCACCCGATCCATCTGCATGGTCATTTCTTTGAACTGGTGACCGGCGGACCGGCCGGGCACCAGCCCCTCAAGCACACGGTCAACGTCGCGCCCGGCGGCAAGGTGACCTTCGATCTGACCGCCGACGCGCCCGGTGATTGGGCCTTCCACTGCCACATGCTGATGCACATGCACGCCGGCATGTTCAATGTTGTGACGGTGCGGCCCATGGACGGAGCTGCGTCATGAACCGCCTCGCCGTCGCCCTCGCCCCGCTGGTGCTCGCCGCCAGCGCCTTCAGCGCCCAGGCCCAGGACCCTCACGCGGGCCACACGATGCCGGCGACCGCGGCGCCGACACGCCCCGCGCCAGCACCGCGGCCCACGCCACAGGCGCCGGCCCGACCGGCGCAGGATCCGCACGCCGGTCACGTCATGCCGCCCGCGCAGACGCCGCCCGCCGCGGATCCGCATGCAGGCCACCAGATGCCGGCGCAGCCCGCGCCCGTAGACCCGCACGCGGGACACCAGATGCCGGCGGCGACGCCCGGCCAGGCTGATCCGCACGCGGGCCACGACATGTCGGCCATGTCGCCCGCGCAGACCGACCCTCACGCCGGGCATGACATGTCGACCATGAGCATGGGGCCGCCCGATGTGGCGACCAGCGCCGACAATCCCGGCCGTCCTCCGGAGGACCCGCTCCCGGCCGCCGCCCTGGCCGGCCCTGCCCACGCCGCCGATCTCGTCTTCGGCGCCGAGGCCATGGCCGCCTCTCGCCGGACCCTGATTCACGAAAACGGCGACGTCCGCACCACGGCCGTCATTCTCGATCGCCTCGAAGCCGGCTTCGGCGACGACGGCGAGACCTACCTCTGGGACGTCCAGGGCTGGACGGGCGGCGACATCAATCGCTTCTGGTGGAAGTCCGAGGGCGAAGGCGACTTCGGCGGCGAGCTCGAGGAGGCTGAAGTCCAGGCGCTCTACAGCCGCGCGGTCACGCCCTTCTGGGACGTTCAGGCCGGCGTGCGTCAGGACTTCCGGCCCGACGGCGAGGACACCACGCATCTGGTCCTCGGCCTGCAGGGCCTGGCGCCCCATTGGTGGGAAGTCGACGCCGCCGCCTTCCTGTCGACCGACGGCGACCTGACCGCCCGCGTCGAGGCCGAATACGACCAGCGCATCACCCAGCGCCTGATCCTTCAGCCCCGCCTCGAAATCGACGCTTCAGCCAGCGACATTCCGGAACTGGAGATCGGTTCGGGCCTGTCCTCGATCGAGGCGGGCCTGCGACTGCGCTACGAATTCCGCAAGGAGTTCGCCCCCTATGTCGGCATCGAGTGGAGCCGCGCGTTCGGCGATACCGCCGACTACATCGAGGCCCGAGGCGGCGAGACCGACGACACCCGCTTCGTCGTCGGCCTCAAGGCCTGGTTCTAACCGAAGGAGACCACCCCATGATGATCCGCACTCTCGTTGTCACCGCCGCCCTCGCGTTCGCTGGCGCCGCCGCCGCCCAGGACCCGCATGCGGGTCACGCTATGCCGGCCCAGGCCGCTGTGCCCCAATCTGGCATCACGACCGTCCCTGCGAATGGCGCGATGACCCAGGGGTCGCCCGAGCGGTTCAGCGTCACCTTCCCCCACGCCATGGTCCTCAAGACCGTCGCCCTCTCCGCCGAGGGGCAGGCTCCGGTCGACGTCACTGTCCCCGCCGCACCGGCCGCCGCCACCGTCGGCGTGGCTCTTCCGCGCCTCGCGCCGGGCACCTACACTGCCGCCTGGACCGCCGAAGGCCCGGACGGTCACAAGATGTCCGGCTCCGTCAGCTTCATGATTCACTAGGAGAACGACGATGAAGGTTTCCACCCTGCTGGCCGCCGCCGGCGCGATCGTGACCCTGAGCGCCGGCGCGGCCCTCGCCGCCGAGGGCTGCGAATGCTGCAAGGACATGGCCGCGGACGCCGCGATGACGTGCTGCGACGAGATGAAGACCGAGCCCGCCCCGGCCGAACCGGCGCCGCCCGCCCCGGTGCCGTCGGATGCGCCCGCGCCTCAGGGCCACGCCGACCACAACTGATCGTCGCATCGATGGTTTCCGGCGGTTTCCCGTGGGGGAGCCGCCGGACGCCTCAGTTCTGAATCAGGCGGATCAAGTTTCCGTCCGGGTCGATGAGCGCGCCGATCCGCAGTCCCGACTCCTCAAGCTTCGGCGCGTGCAGGCGGGGGTGGCCCCAGCAGGTTTCCGGCAATCCTGAAACGACGCACCCTGCGTAAAACCCGTCCAGGTCGTCCAGCCGCAGGCAGCAGCCGAAGTTGCTGGTCAGCGGATCCACCTCCGGATGCGGGAAGAACTCCAGCGTCAAACCGCCTCTTTTCAGGATCATCCAGCCTTTGTCGCGCCAGTCCTGGTCGAAGCCCAGTCGAGTGTAGAACTGGGACGTAACTTCGAAATCCCGCGACGGTAGGTTGGGCGTGGCGTGGTCGGTCACGGCGAACTCCGGGAATGCAGCAATGCCGCCGTAGCCTAGCCGCAACACCCCTCGCCATCTACCTGGATCGGCGGACACGGCACGTCGGCATAGGAGCAGAACACGCAGCAGTCGCCGGGTAGGGGCTTCAGCTTCATGCCGCAGCCGAGACAATCGTAAAACCAGATGCAGGCGTCGGTGGGCATGGTCTCCGTCGCAACATGACCGCAATCCGGGCAGGTCAGCGTCGAATCCAGAACGATGGCCGGGGTCATCGCATGGCCGCCAGTCGCGGCATGACCCACGGCTCGATGTACGGCTGCCAGGCCATGGAAAGGACGATCAGCAGACTGGCGATCACCAGCAGCCAGAAGGCGAGCCGCGAAGGGTGGCGGCAGGCCCCGTCTTTCCGACACATCCGCAGGCGACGCCAATGCAGCAGCCAGCCCGCGGCCAGGATGACGGCGGCCAGAAGCGTCAGCCAGTTCCGCGCACCCGCGATGACCGCGGCGCCGGCGAAGGATACGCCCGCCACGGACAGAGCCAGAGGCAACACACAGCACGCGGCCCAGGCGAACACCGAGGCGACACCGCCGAGGGCGGCCGAGGCGCTGACGGCGACCTCGGGCATGCGGGGCCGGTCGTAATCGATGGCCATGGGACCTCCCGTTCGATTTCTGCTACAGGCTACAACCCGTAGCCGCTACAGGATCAAGAGCCATGTCCGCACGAAGTTTGACGATCGGGCGCCTCGCTGACAGCGCCGGGGTGAACCTGGAAACGGTGCGCTACTACGAACGTATCGGGTTGATGCCCGCGCCGGCCCGGACCGAGGGCGGCCACCGCAGCTACGAGCCGGAACACGCCCAGCGCCTGCGCTTCATCCGCCGGTCGCGCGAACTGGGCTTCGGCATCGACGCCATTCGGCGCCTGATCGCGCTGAGCGAGCCGGGCGTTCAGGCGTGCTGCGAAGTCCGCGACATGGCCCAAGACCACATCGCCAGCGTGGACGCCAAGATCGAGGATCTGCAGAGGCTACGGAAAGTGCTGAGGCAGGCTGTGGCCGACTGCAGTGAAGGCGGGCGGGTTAGGTGCCCGGTGATTGATGAGCTGGGCTCGAGCTAGCGTCGAAGCTACGACCCTGTGCCGATGACAGCGGTCAGCCTCAGTGCCGTGAAGGCCTGATCGACGCGGCCGCCTCGCGGCAAGCATCTTCGCAACGCCGGCATTCTTCGGCGCAGATACGGCAATGCTCGTGCATCTCGGCGTGCTTCTCGCACTCGATGGCGCAGTCGGCGCAAGCCTCGGCGCAGGTCTCGAGCATGCGCTTTATCAAGGCCTCGTTGCTGCCGGCGCGCCGCACGGCGAGCCCGGCCGTAGCCAGACAGACATCGGCGCAGTCGAGATCGAGCCGGATGCACTGGGTCAGGTCCCTGACCATCTCCTCGGCCAGGCAGGCGTCAGCGCAGATGCGGCATACGGCGGCGCAGCCGTAGCCCGCTTCGATCGCGCGAATGAGGCTGTCGTTCACGCTGCCGCGTACGTCGGGGTGGGTGCTGATCATTGGTTGGATTTGCATCGGAGGCTCCCTCGGGTGATCTGGATCCAACCCCGGCGCCGGGAAGATGTTCCGAACGGCGACGCCTCCCGACCTCGTCAAACCCGTACTTCGCCGAGCCGAGATCATGTGGAAATGCGGTGGACCAGACATCAGGGGCCGGCCGGCGACCTCAAGCTCACATGCATTCGACCACGGATCACTGAACCGCTTGCGATTTGGATCTCCGCACTTGCCCGCGAGAGTTCATCTACAATCGGCGGCGCAACCGAGATTGTGGGGTCGGCGGGCTCCGGAACAGAGAGGCGCTGGTCTTGAGCCAGGGACGTAATGCGTCGGCCCGGGCGCGCCGGGCCGGCCTCGTCCTCGCTGCCCTCGAGGGCCGAAGGCTCGTCTTCGCGAGCGGGCCCGCGCGAAAAGTCAGCCTGTTGGTCGCGCGCGCCGTGTTGCGCCTTATACGGCCGGGCGGAGGCCGTTGCCGCTCACATGCAGTTTTTGGCGCCTTCGGGGCCCCGCAAGCGTCTGCGGGCTAGCTCTCGACGCCACGTTAGCCGCAGCGGACGCTTCGCCTCCGGCTTCCGCCGGCTCCTCAATCCCGTCGCCCATGACCATTCCGCGGGGATCAGCGCTTGCGTGACCGGCCTCGTACGGTCGCGATACGTCAGCGAAGGCATGGTTGCGAGACCCCGGGCGCCTCAGGCGAACGGATTCGCTTGGCCGCGCCGGCCGAGCAGGGGGCTGTGTCCTGCCCGGGCGGGTGCGGGCCTTCTACCAGAGGTTCCGCTGCGATATGGGCGGGCTTAGCCGGCGCTCCACGCCTGGGCGACGTCAGGTCAGGGCGCGACAACTGCGCCCGTCGCCAAACCGGCCCGCGCCCGCCATGGTGGGATTTGGACTCCCAAGGAGCGCTCACTTTGGTTCAAACTCGCCCGCGCTTGTCCCGCCGGACCCTCGTGTTCGGCCTGCCCCTGGTCGCCGTGCCCGGCCCGGCCCTCGCCGCGCCCCCGAAACGGATGATCGCCTACAAGACGCCATGGTGCGGCTGCTGCGGCGGCTGGATCGCCCACATGCGCCAGGCGGGCTGGATCGTCGAGGTCGTCGAGCGCGAGGATCTCGCCCCGATCCGGGCCCGGCATGGCATTCCGGACCGCCTCGCCTCGTGCCACACAGCGGTGGTCGGCGCCTACGCCATCGAGGGCCATGTTCCGTCGAGCGATGTCGAGCGGCTGCTCGGCGAACGCCCCGCCGCCCGCGCACTAAGCGCGCCCGGCATGCCGGCGGGCTCGCCGGGCATGGAGGCCGCCGGGCGCGAACCCTATGCGACCGTCCTGATCCTCAACGACGGTTCGACCCGCGTGTTCGGTCGCCACAACGGGGCCTGAGAAGGCGCACCGCCGGCAGTCACGACGGTTGACGACGCGGCGTCCAGCGCAGCAGGCGCATGGCATTGGCGGTGACCAGGACCGTGGCTCCGGTGTCAGCGAGGATGGCGGGCCACAGGCCCGTCACCCCGATCACGGTGGTGACCAGGAACACCGCCTTCAAGCCCAAGGCGATGGTGATGTTTTCCCCGATATTGCCCATCACTCCGCGGGACAAGGCGATCATGTCGGGAATGTCCCTGACCCGGCCGTGCAGGACGGCGGCGTCCGCCGTCTCCAGGGCCACGTCGGTGCCGCCGCCCATGGCGATGCCGACATCCGCCTGGGCCAGGGCCGGGGCGTCGTTGATGCCGTCCCCGACCTTGGCGACCACCAGCCCCTCGGCCTGCAGCGCCTTGACGATGACTAGCTTGTCCTGCGGCAGCAGTTCGGCCCGGGGCTCGATGCCCAGGCCGGCGGCGACCGCCTCCGCCGTGCGGCGGTTGTCGCCCGTCAGCATGATGGTCCGGATGCCCCGCGCCTTCAGGTCGGCTAGACCCTGGACTGCGTCGGGCCGCGCCTCGTCGCGCATGGCGAGGAACCCGGCGACGCCATCCCCGACGACAAGGACGGAAACCGTCTTGCCCTCGGCGTTCAGGGCGGCGATGGCCGCGTCCTGGGCCGGCGTGATCGGGGCGCGTCGGGCCGCGGCCTGCGGCGAGCCGAGGAATATGCGTTCGCCGCCGACCTCGCCTTCCACGCCCTCCCCCGGAATGGCCTGGGTGGCCGAGGCCGGCGGCGCCGTGATCTTGTCCGCCTCAGCTCGGGCGAGGATGGCGAGGGCGAGCGGATGGCTCGATCCCGTTTCCAGCGCGGCCGCTAGGGTCAGCAGGGCGGAGGCATCCCGCGTTCCGGCGACGACGTCGGTGACGACGGGCTTGCCGGCGGTCAGGGTCCCCGTCTTGTCGAAGGCGATCGCCGTGATCTTGCCCAGCGTCTCCAGCACGGCCCCGCCCTTCATGAGCAGGCCGCGCCGGGCCCCCGCCGACAGGCCGGCGGCGATGGCGGCCGGCGTGGAGATGACGAGGGCGCAGGGGCAGCCGATCAGCAGCACGGCGAGGCCCTTGTAGACCCATTCGCTCCACGTCCCGCCGAACAGCAGCGGCGGCGTGACCGCGACGAGGGCGGCGAACACGAGCACGCCCGGCGTGTAGATTTTCGAGAAGCGGTCGATGAACCGTTCGGTCGGCGATTTCGATTCCTGCGCCTCCTCGACGAGACGCACCACCCGGGCGATGGTGTTGTCCGAGGCTGAGGCCGTCACGCGCACTCGCAGGACGCTGCCGCCGTTGATCGTGCCGGCGAACACAGGATCGCCCTCGACCTTGCGCTTGGGCACGCTCTCGCCCGTCACCGGGGCCTCGTCGAGGTCTCCCGCGCCCTCGATGATCTCGCCGTCCGCCGGAACGCGGTCTCCGGGCCGGACGAGGATGATCGCGCCCACCGCCACGGTCTCGGCGGCGACCTCCGTGGTCACGCCGTCCACCTCGACGAAGGCGGTCTTGGGCACGAGGGCGGCGAGCCCCTGGATGCTCTTGCGCGCGCGACCAGCCGCCACCCCTTCGAGCATCTCGCCGACGAGGAACAGCAAAACGACGGCGGCGGCCTCTTCCGCGGCCCCGATGAAGACGGCGCCGACGGCGGCGATGGTCATCAGCATTTCGATGGAGAAGGGCGTGCCGTGGCGCGCCGCCGAAAAAGCGCGCGACGCGATCGGAATGAGCCCCACGGCCAGGGCGGCGAGGAAGGCGTATCGTTCCAGGGAGGGGAACAGCGTGCCCAGTCCATAGGCGGACAACAGCGCCAGGCCGCAGAGCGCGGTGAGGCGGGCCTTGCCGGTCCACCACCACGGGGCGCCCCCGGCCCGGGCGGCCGCCGGAGGTGGGCCCGCCGCCGCAGCGACGGCTCCGGACGTCGGCGCGGCCGCTTCTCCGCTGTAGCCGAGGTTGCGCAGTTGCTGCAGGACCGCCTCGTCGGCGAGGTCTCCGCCATGCCGGATCTTGAGCACGCCGGTCTGCACCGCCACCGAGACGTCCTCGACGCCCGGCAGCCTGCGGATCGCCGTGTCGATCTTGCGGCCGCAGCTGGCGCAATCCATCCCGGTGACCCGGTATCGGCTTTCGAGAGTTTGCGCCGTCATGTCTGTTCCTTGTGATCTCTATAGGGCAAGGCTACCTCCTCCAGCGACTGTAGATGCAAGCTAAAAAATGAGCGCGCCGTTCGGTTGGAGTGGAGGGCGCCGTCCGACGAACCCCGGAGGCGAGCCCAGCCCCTTGATGACCTCGCCTTGTCCGCATGACCGGGAGACCGCGCCGCCGACGGCCGCACAGGTGGAACGCGCCCTGGACGCAGCCGCCGCCAGCGTCGCCGCCGCCGGGGACAAGCTGACGCGCCCCCGGCGCAGGGTGCTGGAGCTCCTGCTCGTCGCGGGCGCTCCGGCCAAGGCCTATGATCTCGTGGCGACGTATCACCGGGAGGCCCGCGTCGCGACGCCGGCGACCGTCTATCGGGCGCTGCAGTTCCTCGAGACCCGCGGTCTGGTTCATCGTCTTTCCAGCCTTAAGGCCTATGTGGCCTGCGATCCCGAACGCCTCGGTTCGCCTGCGGTTTTTCTTCTGTGCGACTGTTGCGGCTTCTGTCGCCAGATTCCTTCGTCCGGCATGGCGTCGCTGGGCGCGGCCGCGACAGCGGCGGGCTACGAGATCGAACGGATCACGCTCGAAGGCCAGGGTCTGTGTCCGGCCTGCCGCCCGCAGCGCCCCGGCGCGGCCCGGGATCCGGCCCCCCAGACAGAGCCGGGGGCGGCCGCGGGGGTCCGGGCCCACAAGCACTGAGCCGCGCCCCTGATCAAGCCCGGGGCGGGTCGATGGCGGCCTGGCCCGGGCGCCCGGCCGCGGCGACGCCGGGGCCCGCGGCCCATTCCATGGCCTGTTTGGTGGCGGCGGCCGACATTCGGGTCCCCCCCCCCGTCGGGACGGACTAAGCCAGGTCTGGACCGGTCGGTCGAAGCCGTAGCGAAACACGGCGGCGGCCACGAACGCCCCGACCAAGCCGATCGCCCACAGGACCCAGCGAACGCCGGACGACCACGCCTCCTGTCCAAGGGCGTCGAGCAGGCCGAACCAGACGATGCGGCTCACCTCATTCGTGAGGAACATCGAGAACGACATTAGGGCCAGATGCTCGATCAGCCGTGAAGGACTGCGCACCGGCACGGCGCCGGCGGCCCAGATGATCACGGTCATCAGGCCGAGCGACACCAGGCTGAAGGCGCCGAAGGCCTGCAGCCCCACGAGCGCGAAGGCGGCGGCGAGGCCGATCGCCCTGGCCCGGTGCGGCGCGACACAGACCCGCGAACCGTAGAAGGCCGCCGCGACTCCGAGCAGGAAGAGCGGCATGGCGCGGAGAATGCCGTGGCGCATCGGCAGGCGGTAGATCGGATCCCCGAGCCAGAGCGAGGCCGCGACATCGGCGACGACGACGAGGAGGGCCGCGCCGATCACGACAGCGATCGGCGGCCAGCGCCACAGGGCCCGGCAGATCCAGGGCAGCAGGAGGTAGCAGGCAATCAGGGCCGAGAGCGTCCAGGTCGGGGCGTTCCACCCCTGCCCGCCCGGCACGCCCCAGGCCTGGAGCAGCAGCACCTGGGCCGGCAGCTGCGACCAGTCGAACCAGCGCGGATTGCTGGGCGCGATCCCGGCCAGGGCGGCGCCGCCGACGAGCAGCACCAGGACGAGGCTGACCGCCAGGTGGGCCGGAATGACCCGCAGCAGGCGCTGGCGCGCATAGGCGCGCAGCGAGGCCTGTCCGGACGCGAGGCGATCACCGTAGATGCGGGCCAGGACATAGCCGGAGTCGATGATGAAGAAGTCGGTGAGCAGATAGCCGCGCTCGAAGACTGGATGCAGTTGTCCGAGAGGCACAGGCGCGGCCTCGCGGAAATGGTAGAGGATGATCAGCGCCCCTACGATAAAACGCAGCGCGTCCAGCCAGCCGCCGCGCGCGATCCGGACGGGGCGAGGCGATGGCTCGGTCAGCGCGGCTTCGGGCATTCAGTCAGCCTTCCGTGGCGCAGACTTGGCGGCGGCGCTGCGGTGCTCATGTGGACGCAGGACGATCTGGTCTCGCGAAGCGTAGAGGACGGCCGTTCCCAAAACCCAAACGACGACCAAGCCTCCGACGACCATCAGTCCGGGCCTATCGCGGGGTCCAAACACAAACGAGCAGCCGATCACGCCGCCCAGAATGGCCCCGTAACCAAAATGCAGCGGCACCTTGTGTGCGCCCAGCAGCAGAAGGGCCATGCAGAAGACCAGGCCTCCTGCGAACAGGCTGACCCCGATGGCGACGAGCGTATCGAGCACGGGCCGTGGCTTCAGCGGGCGCGCCTGGAGCCGCCGCCTACCTCGTTGGCGATAGCGGCCTTCCCGCCAACGAATGCTCCGGCCGCGCACGGTGAAGCGTTTGCCGGCCATGCGTCAGGGCCTTGCGTTGGGCGCGGGCGTGTCCTCATGGCGCGCAAGAAGGATTCTCATCCGGACAATTTCGGATTCCTGGGCCGCAATGATCTCATCGGCCAGATTACGCACGTCGCGGGCTTCGCCATGCTCGACGGCGACCTTGGCCATTGCGAGCGCACCCTCGTGGTGGGCGATCATTCCGCGCAGGAAGTCGATGTCGGCGTCGCCCGTGTAGTTGATGCTCATGGCCTGGTGCATCTTCGCGCTGGCCTCGCGATAGGCGCGAGTCGATGGGCTGTCCGTGGTCTCGCCAGCGTGGCTTGCCTCGGTGTCGCTCGGGCGAGAGTCAGCCGCCGACGGCGCCGCAGGGACCTCGCGGGTTTGCCGCGAGATCATCCCGAAGGCGAAGGCCGACAGGGCGAGAAAGACGGCGATGACGGAAATCCATCCGAAACGCTTCATGACGATGTCCTCGAGAGAGCCGGCGGGGCCACGGGGGCGGCCGGGATTGCACTGGGAAGGATGGGCGCCGTTCGGTCGCGGTAGCCGAGCAGGCGCAGAGCGTTGAACACCACCAGCAGGGTCGACCCCTCGTGGAGCGCCACGGCAGGGCCGATGCCAAGGCCGAGGATCGTCGCCGGCACAAGGAAGGCGACGATTCCGAGACTGACGTAGAGATTCTGGAGAATGATGCGCCGCGTCTGTCGGCTGAGACCGACGGTGAAGGGCAGCTGCGACAGGTCGTCGGACATCAAGGCGACGTCGGCGGTCTCAAGCGCAACATCGGAGCCAGCCGCGCCCATCGCGATACCGACGGTCGCCGTGGCCATGGCCGGGGCGTCGTTCACCCCGTCGCCGACCATGGCAATCTTGCCGTCAGCGCGAAGGCGTTTGATGGCGTCGACCTTGTCCTCGGGCATGAGGTCGCCCCAAGCCTCTGTCAGGCCGACCTGTCCGGCGATCGCCTGTGCGGCCTTCTGGTGATCGCCCGAGATCATGATCATTCGCCCGATGCCGAGGGCGCGAAGAGTGGTCAGCGTCGGCCGCGCTGCTGGGCGAGGCGTATCAAGAAGCCCAATGACACCGAGATCGCGCGTGCCGCGTCGCACCACCATCAGGGTTCGCCCCTGCAGTCGCAACTGAGCGACGACAGAGGTTGTTTCTTCGCCGAGCGGCGCTACGCCGTCGACGCCGAACATCTCCGGCTTCCCTATCCAGATCGTCTCGCCGTGCAGCTGGGCGGTCACGCCCTTGCCCGTCAGGCTCTTGAGGTCGATCGCGGCCGGGATGATCGTATCGCGCAAGCGTGCGCCACCGTCGCGCGCGATGGCCTCCGCCAACGGGTGGTCGCTGAGCCGTTCGACCGCCACAGCGACCGCCAGAAGATCGCCCTCCTTCGTCCCGCGCACCGTCATGACGTCGGTGATCCGCGGCCGTCCCTCGGTCAGGGTGCCGGTCTTGTCGAAGGCGATGGCGTTGAGCGAGCCGAGGTTCTCCAACGGCGCGCCGCCCTTGATCAGGACACCGGCGCGCGCCGCACGGGCGACGCCCGAGAGGACGGCGCTCGGGGTGGCGATGGCGAGCGCGCAAGGACTCGCGGCGACCAGCACGGCCATGGCGCGATAGAAGCTGTCGCGGAACGGCTCATCGACGACGACCCAGGCGAACAGCAGGACAAAGGCGAGCGCCAGCACCACAGGCACGAAGATGCGTTCGAACCTGTCCGTGAAGCGCTGGGTCGGCGACTTCTGCGTCTCGGCCTCACTCACCATCCGAACCACCTTGGCCAGGGTGGTGTCGCTCGATGTGCGGGTCGTCTCAATCTCGATGGCGCCTGAGCCATTGATGGTGCCCGCGAAGACGAGAGACGGCGATCCGACCTGGGCCGGTCTCGCCCGCGCCGCCTCGGGGTCCGCGACGGGCTGCTTGTCGACAGGCATGCTTTCGCCGGTCACGGGGGCTTGGTTGATGCTTGTGGTGCCGACCACGACAAAGCCATCAGCGGGCAGTCGTTCGTTTGGACGCACCACCACGGTGTCGCCGACGACCAAATCTTCGACAGGCAATTCGACGACCTGCCCGTCGCGTCGCACATGGGCTGTCCGGGGGGCAAGCTCGGCCAGGGCCTCGATCGCGCGTTTGGCGCGGCCCATGGCGTAGTGTTCGAGCGCGTGGCCGATGCTGAACAGAAACAGCAGGAGAGCGCCTTCGGCCCAGGCCCCGAGCGCCGCCGCACCTGCGGCTGCGACGAGCATCAAGGTATCGATCTCGAAGCGCTTCTGGCGGAGGTTCTCGAACGCTTCTCGCACCGTAAAAAAGCCGCCGAAGATGTAGGCGATCAGGAAGAGGGCGAGGGGAATCCAAGCGGGAAGGCCCGTTGCGAGTTTCTCGAGGGCGAATCCAAGGCCCAGAGCAAGGCCACTTGTCAGGGCGAAGATCAGCTCCGTATTGGAGCCTAGAACGCCACCGTGATCGTGCTCCTCGGACTTGGTGTGGAGATGGTCCGGCAGTGTTGTGCTGGTCATAAATAGGGTCCCGTTGCGGGTTGGGAATCGCGGCTGCTTGCGGCGACCGCCGCGATCGAGGGGGCGGGATAGCGACACGGGCGAAGGCGCGCCGGGCCAGCGGGTTCCAGCGCGATCCGCTCGCAGGTGGTCATCCCGGTTCTCCCGACCTCAGGGCACGGGCACGACGGCATTAAAGCCCCCGAGCCGCTGGAGCTGCTCAATCGCTTCGAAAAGCGGAAGCGCTAGGAGAAAGACGAAGCCGTCGCGCACCGTGCGGACGAAGAATACCGGCCGGATCATGATTTCCGCCTCGTCGCGCCATAGGGAGAGCTTGGGCAGGAACCGAGGGGTGCGCTCACGGTAAGCTTGGTAGTCGTGTCCAAAGGCGTCGGAGAGGAAGCGTTCTTCGCGGCCGACCACGATGCGAAACACCACCCAGCAGGCTAATCCGAAGACCAAACCGACGCTAAGGCTGCCGGACTGGGCGCCGATGCCAAACGCGCCGATGAAGCTGAAGACGTACAGCGGATTGCGGCTGACCGAATACGGTCCTGCGGATATGATCTCCTGTTTCTTCCGGCCACCGATGTAAAGGGAACACCAGGCCCGACCGATGATGCAAACCATGATGGCGATCAGGCCCAGATGCTCGACAGGATGTTCGAGCAAGGGCCAGGATGTGACGAGCGCCGCGCAGACGACAAGAAGCAGGCCCCCGACGAGAATGCCCGCCTTGCGCCATCGTTGAACGGATTGGATATCGACCGCTGATCGACAGGCGTCATCAGGGGGCGAGGAGCCGGACAAAGCGGGGCTTGCGGGCTTGGAGACGCTGTCGGAGGGCTCGAGCGGCATCATTGCCCCTCCCCCTCAGCCGGACGATCCTTAGCCGCATCGCGCAGGATATCCACGCCGCCCTTCAACGCGATGGCGGCCACGAGGACGCCGACGACGAGGTCCGGCCACGCCTGGCCGAGCCAGAGCACCAGGGCCCCGGCGACGAGGATTCCCCCGTTGGAGGCGAAGTCGTTAAAGCTGAACGTCTCGGCAGCCTTCATGTTGACGTCGCCGCTGTGCTGACGGCGGATCAACTGCAGGCAGATCAGGTTGATGATCGCTGCGACGACCGAGAGTCCCATCATGGTCGGGCCGATCGGTTCGGTCCCGATGAGGAATCGACGACCCGCGTCCAGAAGGACGCCAGCGCCGAAGATAAGGAGCATGACGCCCGAGAGGCGCGCCGCCCCCCGCTTCCACGAACCAGGCCGACCGATCGCGAGAAAGCTGATCAGATAGACAGCAGCGTCCGAGGCGTTGTCCACTGCATTGGCCAGCAGAGCGCTGGAATCGGCGGACAAGCCGCCGATCCCGAGCGCTAATGCCAGGCCCGCGTTGAGCGCGAGAACCGTCAGCAACGTGCGTCGCTGCTGACGGTCATCCTGAGTGCGAGCAATCAATCCTCAACCCCCTCGTCCTTGCGATGACGCACCGCCTTGGCCGCGAAGGTCGGCAGGACCAGCAGGGTCAGGGCCGTCGCGGTCAGAAGGCCGCCGATGACGACCGTCGCCAGAGGCTTCTGAACCTCGGCCCCCGCGCCGTGGGCGAGCGCCATCGGGATGAAGCCGACAATGGCGACCAAGGCTGTCGTCAACACCGCACGCAATCGGCTGGACGCCCCTTCGATCGCCGCGTCCCGGGGCGCGAGCCCCGCCTGCAATCGCTCGCGAATGGCCTGCATCAAAACAAGTCCGTTCAGGGTCGCCACACCCGAGACGGCGATGAAGCCAACGGCCGCAGACACCGAGAACGGCATCCCTCGCATGAGAAGCGCCAAGGCGCCGCCGATCAAGGCCAAGGGCACGCAGGCGAAGACCAGCCCAGCCTCGGAGAACGACCCCAGAGCCATAAACAGCAGCACACCGATCAGGACGAAGACGATCGGAATAACCAGGCCCAGCCGTTGTTCGGCCCGTTTGAGGTTCTCGAACTGACCGCCCCAGGTCAGGCGGACGCCCGGCGGGAGCTGGATTTGGTCCACCTTGGTTTGTGCGTCGGTGACGAAGCCGCCCAGATCCCGGCCGCGAACGTTGGCCTGGACCACCATCCGTCGGCTACCGTCGTTGCGGCTGATCTGGTTCGGCCCCTCGGCGCTTTGGATACGGGCTACCGAAGACAGCGGCACGGTTACGCCTGTCGAAGAGACGATCGGCAGGGCCGCGAGCGCCGCCGGATCGTTGCGCGCATCGTCCGGAAGACGGACGACGACGTCGAAGCGACGGTCGCCCTCGAAAATCCGGCCGGCCTCCGCGCCGCCGATGGCGGCCGAGACCGCTTCAGAAACGTCGGCTGCGGACAGGCCGTAGCTGGCCGCCGCGAACCGATCGACGCTGACCGTGAGCGTCGGCAAGCCCGACGCTTGTTCGACGCGAACGTCGGCGGAGCCGGTGGTCTGCCGCAGTACGCCGGCCACCTGATCCGCGACCCGCTGCATGGTGTCGAAGTCATCGCCGTAGACCATGACCGCGAGGTCGGTCCGGACCCCGGAAATGAGTTCGTTGAAGCGGAGCTCGATGGGTTGGCTGAACTCGAAATTATTCCCGATCTGTTGGTTGGCGAGCTCTTCGAACCGCTCGAGCAAGGCTTCCTTCTCGAGACCTGAATCCGGCCAGTCCATGCGGTCCTTCAGAACGATGACGCTGTCCGAAATGTTGGGCGGCATCGGGTCGACGGCCGCCTCGGCGGTGCCGGTCCTGGAGAACATGGTCTCGACTTCCGGCTGGGCGGTGATGACCCGTTCCAACGCCATCTGCATGGCGAGCGACTGTTCCAGCGACGCCGAGGGAACACGCAGCGCCTGCATGGCGATGTCGCCTTCGTCCAGGGTAGGGATGAACTCCCGCCCGAGGGACGAAAAGGCCAGACCACCGACGACGACCGCGCCGAGCGCCGAGATCAGGACGATCTTCGGACGATCGACGGCGGCGCGGATGGCCGGCTGGATCCAACGCCGCGCGTGGCGGAGCAGGAAGGTTTCGTGTTCGTGGGCGTGGCCGTGTTCGTCGGTCTCGACCTTCTTGGGATCCCGCACCAGCAGGGCCGTCATGGCCGGAACGAAGGTGAAGGAGAAGATGAAGGCCCCGACCAAGGCCAGCATCACCGTCGCCCCCATGGGGACGAAGGTCTTGCCCTCCACCCCCTCAAGCATCAGCAGGGGCGTGAAGACCAGCAGGATGATCAGCTGACCGAAGGCGGCCGGCTTGACCATCTTGCGAGCTGCGGCCACGGCGACATCGAGGCGTTCCCGACGGGTCAGGGCCCGTCCCAGATCGATCCGCCGCTGCGATAGCATCAGCAGGGTGCTTTCGACGACGATGACCGCCCCATCGACCAGAAGGCCGAAGTCCAGCGCGCCCAAGCTCATCAGGTTTCCACTGATGCCAAACCTATTCATGCCGATGACGGCGAACAGGAAGCTGATCGGGATCATCAGGGCCGTGATGCTGGCCGCACGAATGTTTCCGAGCAGCAGGAACAGCACGACGATGACCAGAAGGGCGCCCTCGGTGAGGTTGCGGGCCACGGTCGAGATGGTCGAGTTGACTAGGGCGCTACGGTCAAGGACCGTCACCGCCTCGATCCCTGCGGGCAGAGTCTTGCGAACCTCATCGAGTCGCTCCCCGGCCGCCTGGGCCACGGTGCGGCTGTTGCCGCCCGCGATCATCAGCGCCGTTCCGAGCACGGCCTCGTGGCCGTCACGGCTGGCGCCGCCCAGGCGCGGAGCCTGGCCGATCTCGACCGTGGCGACATCGGCGACCCGCACGATCAGGCCGTTCCGGTTGACGACCGGCGCCTGAGCCAGATCTTCCACGGTGGAGGCCAAGGCGTCGGTGCGGACCGTCAGCGCTTCGCCAGCGCGCTGGATATAGCCTGCGCCGGCCTGGGTGTTGGCGCGATCGAGGGCCTGGATCAGGTCGCCCATGCCCAGGCCGTAGGCGGAAAGGCGCGCCGCGTCCGGACGGACCGCATACTCCTTCACATAGCCGCCGACGGTGTCGACGCCGGCGAGACCGGGGGCGGTCCGCATTTGCGGCGCGACGATCCAGTCCTGCACGGTGCGCAGATAGGTGGCGCGCTGCTGCGGGGTCGAAAGCAGATCGCCTTCGGGCGTCAGATAGGCTCCGCCCGCCTGCCAGCCCGGCTCGCCAGGCTTGGCGAGGTTCTGACTGTTGAATGGCTTGTAGTCGATCGTCCACATCAGCACTTCACCGAGGCCCGTGGTGATCGGGGCCATGGTCGGCTCCACCCCGTCAGGCATGGCCTCCCGGGCGCCCGCGAGCCGTTCGGCGACCTGCTGGCGCGCGAAATAGATGTCGGTCTGGTCGGTAAAGATGACCGTGACCTGGCTGAAGCCGTTTCGGCTGAGGGATCGGGTCGTGGTCAGGCCGGGAATGCCGGCCATGGCGGTTTCAATCGGGTAGGTGACCTGTCGTTCGATCTGTTCAGGCGCGAGCGCCGGAGCGACCGTGGTCACCTGGACCTGGCGATTGGTGATATCCGGCACGGCGTCGATGGGAAGCCGTGTCAGCTCGAGGAGTCCGTAGGCCGCGACAAGCGCCGTGGCGAGAACCACGAACCATCGGAATTTGACCGAGAGTTCGATGATGAATTTGAACATGCGGTGCGCCCCTAGTGACCGTGCTCGGCCTCGCCCTTGGCGAGCTCGGCTTTGAGGAGGAAGGCGTTCGTGCCGGCGACCCGTTCAGCCCCGGTGAGGCCACGCAGGATTTCAGTCCGCCCCCCGGCCTGACGACCGGCGAGCACCGGACGGGCCTGGAAGCCGTTCGGGACCTGAACGAAGACGACGGTGTTGCCGTCGACGGTCTGGACGGACTCGGTCGGCACGGTGAGACCGCCGGTCGTCTCGCCCGTCACGATCGCCCCCGTGACGGCGGAACCGGCCGGCGGGAGGACCGAGCCCGTCGGCCGGGCCCGAATGACCGTGGCGCCGCTTTCGCCGCCCGCGCCTGCGGCAACGCCGGTGACGATGGCGTCGAAGTCGCCGCTGGGGCTGCTGACCCGCAGAGGCGCCCCGGCCCTTACATTGGCGGCCAAAGCAGGCGGCGCGTTGAAGACGAGCTCAACCCTGGCCGGGTTGGTGACCTCGGCGACAACGCCGCCAGGGGCGACGAAGCCGCCCGGTCCGACCTGGACGCTGGTCACGACCCCGGCGATGGGGCTGGTGACGCTGAGGCGGCCCGAAGCGTTGGGCGAGCCCGCCGCGCTGGACCGCGCGCGAGCCGCGCGGGCGCCGGCTTCGGCGCTGAGCAGTTGCGCGCGGGACGCCTCGACCTCCTGTCGGGCGACAACGCCCTGGTCCGCCAGATTGCGGTTGCGTTGATAGGCCTGGCGCGCCACTTCAGTTTCGGCGGCCGCCGCGTCTGCGTCCGCGCGGAACGTCGCCGCTTCACCGCTGACGACGCTCGCCAGGGGCTGACCGATCCGGACCGACTGGCCCGGAGCTACGAGAACCCGCTCGACCCGCCCGCCGACGGACGCCGCCACAGCGGCGCGCGCGTCGACCATGGGCTCGACCCGCCCGGAGAGCCGGGTTTCGGCGCCCCCTCCCCGACCGACGCCGACCACGATCAGGTTGGCGGCCTGGGCCTGGGCCGCGCTCAGAGCGACGAAGCCTTCCGGCGCTTCGGCCTCGCCTTCGTGGCCGGCTTCGCCCTCGGCGTGGGCGCCCTCTTCTTCAGCGTGACCCACCTCACCCTCGGCGGCGGCTGGAGCGGCGTCCGGCCCGCGCGTGAGCAGGAACAGCCCGCCTCCGCCAAGCAGAACGACGGCGGCGGCGCCGCCGATCAGCAACGTCTTGTTGGATGTGCGCTTGCGCATCATTGGGCTCCTTGGAAGGGGGCGCGGCCGTCCTGGCGCGCAAGTTCAATCTCGGCCTGGACGCGTGCAAGGCGCGCATCGACGGCCGAAGTTCGGGCAGAGATCAGGGCTGCACGGGTGACCCGCAGCTCGAGTTGGGAGATGCGCCCCGCTTCGGATCCGATCCGCGACAGACGGTAGGCCTCCTCGGCAGACGCCACCCCCGCATCGGCGGCGGAGACCCGGCTCACGGAGGCGGCGAGGCGCGCCCGCGCCGCGGCGCGATCGGCCTGGGCCTCCTGGCGGGCGCCCAGGAGCCGCGCATCCGCAGCCCGGAAGTCGGCCTGCGCCGCGTCGATGTTCCCGCGGTTGCGGTCGAACAGGGGCAGCGGCATGCTGACGCCGAACGTCAGCGCCGTCGCGTCCTCCATCTCGTAGCGACGGACACCAACGCTGGCGTTGATGTCCGGGCGCGAGCGGATCCGCTCCACATCGATCCTGCGTTCGGCGGCCGCGCGCTGAGCCTCGGCGACGCGAACGGCCGGCGCCTCCGCCGGGGGAGCGAAGGTCGCGGCAGGTGCGAGGTCCAGCAGGCTGGTGTCGATCGTCGTGACCGGAGCCGCCAGCATGGCGACTGCGGTCAGCCGCGCGAAGGCCGCGTCGCGCTCCGCGACGGCTTCATCGCGCGAGGCACGCGCCGCAGCCGCTTCGCTTTCCCCCTGGATGCCGCGCAGCAGCGGCTCACGGCCTTCCTCGACAAGAACAAGGGCGGCCCTCGCATCGGCGATGGTCAGGGTGAGGCTTTCCTCCGCGAGAGCAGCCCGCCTTTGGGCGGCTTCCGCATCGGCATAGACCTGAGCGAGCCTTCCGGCGGCGTCGATGACGGCGAGATCCCGCTGCAGCGCCGCGGTTCCGGCTTCCGCGCGGGCGACATTGACCCGCGCGGTCCGACGTCCCCACAGCTCGAGGTCCTGGCTGATCGACAAGGTGGTTTCGGCATTGGCGTAGCCCGAGAAGGGCCCCGTGCCGAAAGCGTTCTCGGCGTCGAGAGCGATCGTCGGATTAGGCCTCGCACGGGCCTGGCGGACACGTGCTTCGGCGGCGTCCGACAGGGCGCCGGCTTCAAGGGTGGCCGGGGTTTGACCCAGCTGGGCGAGCAGCTCGGCGAAGGACGGCGCGGGGTCAGCCCAAGCGGGACTGGCCAGCACGGCCGCGAATGCGGCCAACGCGCAGCCGACCGCGAAACGCGGCGGCCTGCGGTATGAGGGAGGCATGATTCATCTTCCAGAAATTTGACACGAGTTCGCGCGCACGGCGGCGCAGACGTCCGGTCAGACTCTGGGCGGGCGCTTCAGGCCGTCGGGAGAGATCGACGACGGAAAATCACTCGAGGGGAAGGCGTGAACAGGCCGCGCGTGGATCTGCATCGCGATGTGGTCGACGACATCCGCACGGGCAGTTCCGTTGTGGTGGCAGTGGCCGTGGGTGCAGACTCCGTGCCCAGCGCCAGGGTCGACCTGGTCGCCATCGCCCGCATCTTCAACGACCATGGCGTGAGCCGATGCCGTCTCCGGGACGCAGGTCGCGGCGTCAGCGATCGGGGCGACGAAAAACACGGCGGAGACCAGGGTCACCGCCAGTATCAGTCTTGCCCATGTCGCAATTGGCCACGCCATCGCGTGGTGGATACTTTCATTCGGGCGATCAAGCAATCTGTTACAGTGTTCGGGGGCTGCGACTGTTTCGAGTGACCACCAATCCGCGGTGAGGGAGAGGGAAAGTCGACATGCAAGGCCGAGAGTGGCGCGTCGTCGGCCATCTCGACCTATTCAGCAACGTCGAGCGATCTTTAAGCGAGCGCACGCTGATCGCGTCCGATTCTTTCGCTGCGTCTGCAGGTGGATCGAGATTGCAGAATGCGCAATCTTCACCCGAGTAGCGCTCCCGCTATCAGGTCGGGCCATCGTGAACCGGTCAGCCAGACCGCTCCGCCGGTCGCCGCGACGCCAGGCTCTGGGTAAGGTCGTTGCGCGCGCATAGCCAGAGCGAGCGGACGTTGGCGTCGCCTGCGCAGTGGCTTACCAGCAGTAAGCCGGCCAGGGCGTTGGCGAAGAAGCCCAGAGGGCCCAGTCCGGTGATGCCACGGGACGGCGCCCCGGAGGTGGCTCGCGAGATCGCGTAGCTGAGGAATAACAGCACCAACGCAACGAGGCTGGCGCCTTGGCCATTGGCCGCCCCGGACTGCACGGCGACCGAACGTCCGATCACGGCCAGGCTGATGCCGTAGGTGGCGCGTCGGCCAGGAAGTTGAGCACATTGGCGCCCAGGGGGCGCCGAGCCTTGCAGGGACACGCCGCTGGCTATGGCCATAAAGGCGGCGCAGTTGACGGCGATCACCGCGATCATGATGCGCCGGTAGGCGGGGTGGCGCTGTCGAACCTGGAGGCCACGCCGCAACTGCAGCCGGGCGAGGAAGTGCACAGGACGAGAGGGGGTTCAGTCATCGGATTACCCTTTCGCGAGAAGCATGCATCTCCCAATGGCTAGACGATCATGCCGAGAATGCATGGCTTCCATGAAAGAAACGCCTGTCAGATAAAACCAGCTTGATCCTCTAGTAACTAGAGGGCCCAAAATCAGTTGAAATCCATTGGAGGCTTCATGATCACCATGCACCCGACGCGACGCGTTCCCGGCCGCCTGCAGACGATCGCCTTCGCGCTCGCGGCGCTGATCGCCGTCGTGGATCAGGCCGCCAAGGCCGCGGCGCGCGCTCAGCTGGACGCTCCGATCAACCTCACGCCGTTTCTCGCGCTGCGTCTCGGGTTCAACCCCGGCGTCACCTTCGGCCTGTTCGCCGGCTCAGGCGCCGTCGGCCGCTGGGCGCTGAGCGCCGTGGCCTCCCTGATCATCGGCGCCCTGCTGGCGTGGATCTGGCGCACGCGCAGCGCCGTGACGGCGGCCGCCGCAGGCCTCATCGCCGGTGGAGCGATCGGGAACCTCGTCGACCGGCTACGCTTTGGCGCGGTCACCGATTTTATCGATCTTCATTGGGGGGCGGCGCACTGGCCGACCTTCAACCTCGCCGATGCGGCCATTGTCTGCGGCGTCGCGCTGCTCCTCCTCACCGTCCGGGGCTCGGACAGCCGCGCGGCGTCCTCGACCCTGGGACGGGCGGCGCGATGAGGCTTCCCGCCGAACAGAGGGCGATCGCCGTCCGCTCGGCGCCGGCGATTCTCATCACCGCCTCAGCGGCGGCCTCCGCCTGGCTGCGGCTTTCCCCGCCCCTTCTCGGCGCGGCGCGCGACATGGCGACGGCCGATAGGCTGGCCTATGCCCTGCAGGCGAATCTCCCGGTCTTCCTGTGGCTCGCGGGGTGTTTGAGGGTGGTGGCCAGCATCCGGTTCCGGTCCGACGCCGACCGGCCGGGTCCGCCGATGCGGCGCCAGGCGCCAGGCTCGCCCTACCCGCCGCCGTGCTACAGAACTCGCTTGAACAGACCGTTCTGGCGGTGAGCGCCCACCTGGTGCTCGCCACCGTGCTGCGCGGCGAGGAGATGATCCTGCTGCCGGTGTTGGTCCCTCTTTATCTGGTTGGTCGGGGTTTCTTCGCCCTGGGTTACGCGCAGGGCGCGGCGGCCCCGGCCTTCGGCATGGCGCTCACCGGCGCCTCCACGATTGCCGCCTTCGGCATCGCCGTCGTCCTGATGGGGCTGGGCCGATGATCCCTCCCCGCCCCAGATGCCTTTCACCCGCCGTTACGAGCTGACGCGATGCCCCTCCCCTCTCCCGCCTCGTCCGGGTTGCGCCCCATCGGCAAACTGGCCGCCGCCACGGGCGTCAAGGTTCCGACCATCCGCTTCTATGAAGAAATCGGCTTGCTTCCGCCGCCGCCGCGCACCGCCAGCGACCGGCGCATGTATGACGACGCGGCGGAGCGCCGCCTGTCATTCATCCGGCATGCCCGCCAGCTGGGCTTCGATCTGGATTCGATCCGCTCCTTGCTTGATCTGTCGGATCACCCCGATCGACCCTGCGCCGAGGCCAGCACCCTGGCCGAACGTCATCTCGCCGATGTGAAACAGAAGATCGCCCGGCTCCGCGCCCTCCAGCGCGAACTGTCGCGGATGACGACGGAATGCGCCGGGGGCCGGGTCTCCGCCTGCAAGGTGATCGAGGCGTTGCACGATCCATCCGCGCCGCTTTGACCCTGTGGAAGATCCGGAAGGCGCAAAGACCCCGGAGCCATTAGCCCACCGCGACGTTTGGAGGCGATTGGCGGCTCCCGTCGCGGACCGCCCGTCCTTCTGGAGGATTTCGATGACGCATCGGCCGACCTCGCGACACGGCGACCAGACCCTGGCCCTGCTGACAGACCCTTATCGGCGCCTTTCCCACCTGTTCGAGCAGGCCGGCGCCGACGTCGTCGAGACCCGCCTGGCGCTGAAGGAGACGACCTGTCTGAGAGGCCGCGAGGCGGCGCGGATCTTCTATGACGAGACCCGCATCGTGCGGGCGGGCGCCATGCCGGCGCCGGTCCGCCGCACGCTGCTCGGCGAGGGCGGCGTCCAGGGGCTGGACGGCGAGGCCCACCGCGCCCGCAAGGGCGTGTTCATGTCCCTGATGTCGCCAGCCCGTGTCGCGCGACTGGGCGAACTGTTCGAAGCGGAGTGGCGGCGCGCGGCCGTCGAATGGGCCGGCGAGGACGACATCGTGCTGTATGACGCCTTGCAGCCGGTGCTAACGCGGGCCGTCTGCGCCTGGGCCGGCGTGCCGCTCGAGCCGCACGAAGAGGCGAAACGGGTCCGTCACCTGAGGGCGCTGTTCGACGCGGCGGGATCGCGGGGCCCCCGGCATCTGTGGTCGAGGCACGCGCGTCGCCGCGTCGACGCCTGGCTGGGCTCGATCATTGAAGACATTCGCGCCGGCCGTCTGTCGCCGGATCCGGACACGGCCGCCCACGCCTGGGCCTGGACCCGCGCCGCGGACGGCGAACCGTTGCCGATCCACACGGCGGCGGTCGAACTGGCCAATGTATTGCGGCCGACTGTCGCGACCTCGGTCTACATCGTGTTTGTGGCGCACGCGATGCAGGCTCACCCGGATGCGGCCCGTCTGGCCGACGCCGACGCCGGACGTCGCCGCGCCTTCGTCCAGGAAGTCCGACGCTTCTATCCGTTCTTCCCGGCAGTGATCGGGCGTGTGCGCGCGCCGTTTCGCTGGCGCGACCTGGTCTTCCCGGAGGGCCGTCAGGTGGTCCTCGACCTCTATGGCTCCAATCACGATCCCGCACACTGGACTGATCCCGAGGCGTTCCGGCCGGAGCGGTTCAGCGACGGCTCCGGAGATCCGTTCGGTCTCATCCCCCAGGGCGGTGGGGATGCGGCGACCGGTCACCGTTGCCCTGGCGAAGGGATCGTCGTGGAGCTGATGGAGCGCGCCGTCGGCCTGCTCGCCGACCTGAACTACCGGCTGCCGGATCAGGATCTGGAGATCGACTTCCGCCGCCTGCCGGCCCTCCCCGGAAGCGGGTTCCGAATGGAGACGCGCGACGCGGCCCTCAATGAGGGGGGCGCCTGATGCCGCTTCCTCGGGCTGGCCGGGGCCCTTCTCTCCCATCCACTCGCAGCAAAGGCTGACGCCATGAGCCGTTCGACGACCTCCTACGACCTGGTGATCATCGGCGGCGGGCCGGGCGGATACCCGTGTGCGATCCGGGCGAGCCAGCTCGGCCTGTCGGTGGCGGTCATCGACGACCGCGAACTGCTCGGGGGGACCTGCCTGAACATCGGGTGCATTCCGTCCAAGGCGCTGCTCCAGGCCACCGAGCGGCTGGAGATGGCGCGCAATCTCGAAGCGTTCGGCGTCATGGTAGACAATGTGCGGGCCGATCTTGACGGTGTCATGCGGCACAAGGGCAAGGTGGTGACCGAGCTTGGCGAAGGGGTCGCCTACCTCCTGCGCAAGCACAAGGTCGCCCGCTTCCAGGGCCGCGGGCGGCTGCTGGCGCGCGACCGGGTGGAGGTGCGCGCCGCGGACGGCGCTTTCGAGGTGCAGGCCAGCAAGGCGGTGGTCATCGCCAGCGGATCGGAAGCGGCGACCTTGCCCGACCTGCCCATCGACGAGCGGCGGATCGTCACCTCCGCCGGCGCCCTGAGCCTGACGGCGGCGCCGCGCCATCTGGCGGTGATCGGCGGCGGCTACGTCGGACTGGAGCTGGGGTCGGTCTGGCGTCGGCTCGGCAGCGAGGTCACGGTCATCGAGGTGCTCGACCGGATCGCCTCCGGCGTCGACTCGGAGATGTCGGCGGCGCTGCACAAGGTGCTCGAGGCCCAGGGCTTCCAGTTCTGCCTTGGGCATAAGGTGGTCGGATCGCGGATGGAGGGCGACGACGTCGTCCTCGACGTCGAGCCCATGGGCGATGGCGCGCGAGGAACCATCAAGGCCGATGTCGTGCTGGTCTCCATCGGCCGACGGCCCGCAACCGCCAGGCTCGATCTGGAAACGGTCGGCATTGCGCCCGACCGCAGGGGCTTTATTCCGGTGGACGAAGGGTTCCGGACCAGCGCCGACGGGGTCTACGCCATCGGCGACGTCATCGGCGGCGCCATGCTGGCCCACAAGGCGGAGGAGGAAGGGATCGCCCTGGCCGAACGCCTGGCGGGGGGCGCGGGCCATGTGGACTACGGAACGATTCCGGCGGTCGTCTATACCTGGCCGGAACTGGCTTCGGTCGGCCGCACCGAGGACGACCTCAAGGCGGCCGGCGTGGCCTACCGCGTGGGGCGCTTCCCCTTCTCCGCCAACGCCATGGCCAAGGCGCGTCTGGAGAAGAACGGTCTGGTCAAGGTTCTGGCCGACGCCGCGACGGACAAGATCCTCGGCGTGCACATCCTGGGCCCTGAGGCCGGCGGGTTGATCCATGAAGCGGTCGCCGCCATGCAGTTCGGCGCGGCGGCCGAGGATCTGGCGCGCACAAGCCACGCCCATCCGACCCTGCCGGAAGCCCTGCGCGAAGCCTGCCTGGCGGTAGCCGAGCGCACGATCCACCTCTGACGGCCGCGCGTTACGAAGTCTGACCCGACGGCAGCCGCGATCGCGGCCGCCTCTGCGGGCCCGGGCGCGTCCGCGGTTTAGACGCGACAGCGGCGTCGCTTGAATGCTATTGCGAGCCGCTCACAACTAGGTCTCCCATGCGTCCTCTGCTCCGTCTGCTCACCCTGCTGTTCGCCCTAGGGTTGGCCGCCCCGGCCCTCGCCCAGGCGCCGTCCGCCTCGGAGGCCCAGGTCGCCTGGCGGCTGCTGGATTATGTGGCGGTCGACTACGCCGGCGCAGTGGCCGACGGCGAGGTCGTCAATCCGGCCGAATACGGCGAGATGATCGAGTTCAGCACCCAGATCCGGACGCGTCTGGACGCCCTGCCGGCCAACCCGGCCAAGGCCGCCCTGATGCGCGAGGCAGAGGGCCTGCAGGCGGCCATCCGGGACAAGGCGGATCCGGCCGTCGTCGGCGCCCGGGCCAAGGCCCTGGCCGGCGCGGTGCTGACGGCCTATCCGAGCCCGCTGGCGCCCTCGTTCCCGCCCGACCTGGCCCGCGGCGCCGCCCTCTACGCCGAGCAGTGCGCGGTCTGCCACGGCGTGACCGGGCGCGCCGACGGCCCCGGCGCCGAAGGGCTCGATCCGCCGGCGATCGCCTTCGCCGACGTGGAGCGCGCGCGCCAGCGCAGCGTCTTCGGGCTGTATCAGGTGATCGACCAGGGGCTGGAGGGCACGGCGATGGCCAGCTTCTCGCACCTGCCGGCCGAGGACCGCTGGGCGCTGGCCTTCTATGTCGGCCGCTTCGCCTTCACCAACGCCGAAGCCGCCGAGGGCAAGCGCCTGTGGGACGGCGATCCGGCGGTCCGCGCGGCCTTTCCCGACCTGGCCGCCCTCACCCAGACCACGCCGGCCGAGCTGGCCACCCGCCTCGGCGAACCCCGGGCGCGGGCCCTGACCGCCTATCTGCGACGTCATCCCGAGGCCGCGGCGCGCCCGGCCGGATCGACGCTGACCCTGGCGCGGACGCGCCTGGCGGAGAGCGAGGCCGCCTATCGACGGGGCGATCGCAAGGCCGCCACCGACGCGGCGCTGTCCGCCTACCTCGACGGCGTCGAGCCGATCGAGCCGGCCCTCGGCGCCCGGGACAGCGCCCTGCTGCGCCGGGTCGAGACCGCCATGACCGAGCTGCGCGTCTCTATCAGCCGGGGTGCGCCCGCCCAGGAGGTCGCCGGTCGGGTCGCTCGTGCGAACGCCCTGCTGGACACGGCCGAGCGGGCCCTCGCGCCCCAGGAGGCGGACAATCTCGCCAGCTTCCTCGGCGCCTTCACCATCCTGCTGCGCGAAGGCCTAGAGGCCCTGCTCATCGTGGTGGCGATGATCGCCTTCCTCAGGAAGGCCGAACGGCCCGAGGTGCTGCGCTACGTCCACGGCGGCTGGGTCGCCGCGCTGGTCGCCGGCGGGGCTACCTGGGCGGCCGCGACCTTCTTCATCTCCATCAGCGGCGCCAGCCGGGAACTGACCGAAGGGTTCGGTTCGCTTCTGGCCGCCGTCGTGCTCGTCTCGGTCGGCATCTGGATGCACGGTAAGTCGCACGCCGACGCCTGGCAGACCTATATCCGCGACAAGCTCTCCCATGCGCTGTCGAAACGGTCGGCCTGGTTCCTGTTCCTGCTGTCCTTCGTGGTGGTCTACCGGGAGGTGTTCGAGACCATCCTGTTCTATGCGGCGATCTGGAGCCAGGGCGGCCACCTCGGCATGCTGGCCGGCGCCCTCACGGCGGTGGTCATCCTGGCCGTGGTGGCATGGGCCCTGCTGGCCTACAGCAAGCGCCTGCCAATCGGCCGGTTCTTCTCCCTGAGCTCGATTCTCATGGCCATCCTGTCGGTTGTCCTCGTCGGGAAGGGGGTGGCGGCGCTGCAGGAGGCGGGGTGGCTCGACGTCCATCCGCTGGCCTGGATCCCCCGCATCGAAATCCTCGGCCTCTACCCGACGGTCGAAGGCGTCGCCGTTCAGCTGCTGACGATCGTCATCCTCGTGATCGGCTTCTCCCGGCTCCCGCCGCCGAAGAGCGCGCGGCCGGCGGAGAACGGCTAGGGCCGCCAGCCCTTCAGCTAATCTTCCGCCCCGCCGGGGGCCGGATGGGCAGGCGCCGGCTTCCGGTTCCTGAACCGCCCCTCCGACCCCGGAGTTCGCAGCCGGGCGACGGACTTATCGGACGATGGGTTTGCCTCCGACAGGCGACGCCTTGGGCTCTTTCGTTGGAATGTCGTCGCTTGCGGGATCAAGAACCTCCGGCACGTTGCGATGCAGCTCGTCGATCCAGACCTGGCCATGAGCGTCCGAAGGCATGCGCCAGTCGCCGCGCGGCGACAATGAACCGCCTGTTGTGACCTTGGGCCCGTTCGGCAGGGCCGAGCGCTTGAACTGATTGGCGAAAAAGCGCTGCAGGAACACCTCCAGCCAGCTGCGAATAGCCCCGATGGGGTAGGCCCGCTTTTGCTCGTCCGGAAAGCCCGGCGGCCAGTGCCCGGCGGCGGTGTCCCGCCAGGCGTGCAAGGCCAGGAAGGCGATCTTGGAGGGCCGCAGCCCGAACCGGGTGAGATAGTAGATCCAGAAGTCGTGGAGCTCGTAGGGGCCAATCTTGCCTTCGGTGCTCTGCGACTCCCCCTCGGCCGTCTGCGGGATGAGCTCCGGCGAAATGGTTGTCGCCAGAATGTCGAGCAGGACATCGGACACCGCGGGGTCGAACAGGCGGTTCGCCGCCGTCCAACGGACGAGGTGTTGAATGAGGGTCTTCGGGAGCGAGCCGTTCACGTTGTAGTGGCTCATCTGGTCGCCAACGCCGTAGGTGCACCAACCAAGCGCAAGCTCGGACATGTTGCCCGTGCCGAGCACCATGCCGTTCCGCTGGTTGGCGGCCCTGAACAGGAGGTCTGTCCGGAGCCCGGCCTGCACATTCTCGAACGTCGTGTCGTACACCGGTTCGCCCCTGGCGAACGGATGGCGCAAGTCCTGCAGCATCTGCTGGGCGAGCGGCTTGATGTCGATTTCCTCGACGGTCACGCCGAGCCCGTTCATCAAGGCGTAGGCGTTAGACTTGGTCCTCGCGCTCGTGCCGAAGCCGGGCATTGTGAACCCGAGAATGTCCGTGCGCGGACGGCCAAGCAGATCGAAGACCTTGGCCGCGACGATCAAGGCGTGAGCTGAATCCAGCCCTCCGGACACGCCGATGCAGATCTTGGCTGTCCCGGTCGCCTCAAGCCTCTTGGCCAGCCCGCTCACCTGAATGTTGAACGCCTCGTAGCAGTCCTGGTCGAGATGGGAGGGATCATCGGGCACAAAGGGAAAACGGTCGATGCATCGTTGCAGGCCGAGGTTGCGAACTGGCGGAACGAGATGGAAGGTCACCCGGCGAAAGCGCCGGTCGGGCATCCCGTTGGCGATCGCGGCTTCGTTAAACGTGCCGGTCCGCATACGTTCCAGCTGCAGCCGTTCGACGTCTATGTCCGCGACGGCCACGTCGATCAATTGTCCGCGCTCGTCTGCAACGACGGAATGGGCGACGATGTGGAGCTGGAACGCGTCCTGCGCCTCGATCAACCAGCCGTGGACCGGGATCGCGTCCGGCGTCTGCGCCGCCCAGCGCACAGCGTTGGCATGACAGTCGTTGGGGCGCGCCGCATCACCATCGCGAAACACGACCTGAAGCGGTTTCGGGCAAAGCGCTTCGGAGCGGCGCCCGTGGACCTCATCGAAATAGGCGACATCATCGGCGTCGAAGGTGATCGTCATGTCTCGTCCTCTCGCCGTCGACGGCCCGACGGGTCCGAAGGCATGACACGCTCTCGACTTCCGACCAAAGCAGAGCTTCACTCGGACATTGAGGCTCTCGCCTCCGCTTGCGGGCGGAAAGCGGCGGCGCGAACTTCGAGGACCACGCCCTGTCATCCCCCACCCTGATATCCTTCGATGAGTCCGGCTTCACCGGGCCCAATCTGCTCCGGGACGACCAGCCGGTCTTCGCCTATGCGGCGGTCGAACTGTCCATTGAGGACGCCAATCAGCTGACCGCGGAGATCCGCGACGGTCGCAAGCCGGTCATCCAGGCCGCCGAACTGAAGGCGTCCGGACTCAAGAAGCGGGGGGACTGGCCCGAGATCGCGGGCCTCGTGCTGGCCCGGATGGAGGGCCGTTACAGCTTCCTCGTCGCGGACAAGCGGCTGGCGTTCGCGGGCAAGGTGTTCGAGTACCTCATGGAGCCTGTGCTCGAGGACAACAGCCTGCTCTTTTACCGTCACGGGCTTCATCGGCTGGTCGCGGGAGCCGTCTATCGAAGCATCGCGACCGCCGGCGGACCGGCCGAGGACCTCGCCCTTCAGCTCGAGACGTTCATGCGCAGTTTCGATCCCGCAGACGCCCCCGCGGTCTTCGCCGCGACCGGAGAGGCGCCGGCGGATGCGCGGGTCCTGGGCGAAGTGTTGCGGTTCGCGCGGGGCTATGCCGAGCGGATCAAGGCGCGCACCGAGCACCTGAAGGACGACGCCGAGTACGCCAAATGGGTGCTGGACCTGACTTCGACCGCGCTGATGTCGCTCCTCGTCAACGGTTTCGGCCCCAAGCATCAGCAGCTCGAGGTGCTTTGCGACGACTCCAAACCGCTACAGGGCATCGCCTCGACCTTCGACGGCTTCATCGGTCGCGATGAGGAATTCCCTCTGCATGGCGGCAACCGCGTGGTCAGCGCCAGGCTCAATCTCGCGGGGCCGATCCGGTTCGGCCAGTCGCATGACAATCCGACGCTTCAAATCGCCGACCTGATCGCCGGCCTCGCCGCCCAGCTCTATGGCCGCAACACACCTGCTGAACTTCAGCCTCTCAAGGCCGACCTGGACCGCCATCTGCATGAGGATCACATCCTGCCGGAGACGGCGGGGGACTCGCAGATGACCGCGGTCGAGAAACAAGCCAATATGTTCGTCCTGCGTCACCTCGCGGGCCGCGCGGCGCTGGGAGCCGACCCCCTCAAGGGGATGGCCAGGGTCTACGTCCAGGCCTTCAAGCGAGCGGGCTCCGTCGGCCAGCGCTTGCGAAACCGGCGCTGAGGACACGTAAGCCTGCCACCGCAGGTCTGCGTGTTCACCCTCCAGCATCTTTCGGTTCGAATCGGCCGGAACAAGGAGATGCTCCATGGGACAGACCCATTCGCCCCTGCCGCGAACGATCAAGAAGCCGGAACTGCGCCAGATGGTGCCTCTCGCAGACAGCACCATCTGGGAAATGGAGCAGCGCGGGGAGTTCCCCAAACGCTTCCGGCTGACGCCGCGATGCGTGGTCTGGGATCTGTCGGAGGTGCAGGCCTGGCTGGAGAAACGCCGCCGCACCCCGGTCACGGCGGCCAAGGCCCCGGATGTGCGCCTGCGCCGAACACGCCCGGTCCACGACGGGCTGGGCGCGGCCCGGCCGCACCTGTGAGCCGGGTGCGCTTCAGAAATCAGCGAGTATGGTCATAGAATGCTTCATCCGGGGCCGGTTGTGACCCGGAGACCGGGACAGGGACGTCCAGGGCTGATCATTGATTTCTTCACCCCCGGGGCTTATATGTCCTCCCGAGGCCAGATCGGTTGAAACAGCCTCACCCGCCTCTTCGGAGGTCCACGCGTGAGCGAGATAGGGATTTCGGTCCCGGAAGCGGCTACCGAGTGACTTCTGATAGGGGCGCCTCCGGGCGCCCTTATCTTTTCCGGTGAAACTTCAGCTTCTCGCCCTTCAGCGTCTTGTCGACCAGCACGGCGAAGCGAACCTTGCTCATGTGGGCGATGGCGAGCGCCTGCGCCGGTTCAGGGCTGTAGGCGCTTTCCACGAAGAGCTTGAGATCGATGCCGGCGCCGGCGCCGCGCTTGACCCTGAAGAAGACCCTGTAGTCCCCTGCTCCGCCGTCGTTGCGCACACCGATCCGCAGGAAGTTCGCCTCCGGGGTCTGATAGACATGCGCGGTCGGCAGACCTTTCAGGATATGCGGCAGCGCTTGCGACAGCCCGTAGCGGATCGGACAGAAGACGCGCCGCCTCGGGCCGTCCCAGACCGCCACCGCGTTGTCGTCGTGCCGGGCGGCGTCGAAGGTTTCGCTGAAGCAGTGGTTGCTGAACCGGACATCGATCTTCACGCCGTTCGGACGCGACTGGGTCGCCATCTCGAGAACGAAGGGCTCGAGATGGTCGAACGCGAGCGTCTGCCCCGCGACCTCCAGCGGCGGAAAGTACGGCCCGGCCATGATCTACAGTCCGGACAGGTCCGGCGACCGCTTGCGCAGTCCCGGCCGAACGGCCGCGCGCTTGGTGGCGGCGGCCTTGTCGCGCGCGTCGATCATGTCCTTGGCGATCGGCTTCAGCTTCTCGACCAGGGGCTTGAGGTCATAGATGTTGCTGGCCTGCCCTCCGCTGGAATGGCGACGCACGATCCGACGAACGAGACCTTCGTCTTCGAGGCGTTTGATGGCGCGCTGGACGGTCTTGTCCGACACGCTGAGGCGTTCGGCCAGCCTGCGCTTCGAGGGGAACGGCATCTCCTCGTCCTCCCACCAGTGGTCGATCAGGTGCATCAGCACCGCGAGTTCGGTGGCGTTGATGTGCAGGCGAGCCTGGGCTCGGAGCAGGACCGAAGGGACGAAGGTGAAGCCCGGGTCGATCACGCCCTTGGTCCACCGCTTCTCCAGGACCTTGCGCGACGTCTCAGGCGTGGCGGCGGGACGGAGGGGGACGACCTTGTTGGTGGTTTCGCTCATGGTTGATCTCATTGATTGAGCCGATACAATGGACCTTCAAACCGTTGAACGGAATGGTTCGGGCCCGCCTCTCCCCTGGACATAGGCGCCCATACCCCCGGACGCCATCGTCCCTCCGCCCCGGTCGCCACCGTCCCCCGAATAAGCACGCCGCGCGTTTCAGGACGCCGTGTCGCATGAGGCTATTGGAGTACAACAACCCCCTGGTCGTCGGCGTCCACGGGTCCACCAATTTTCTGTTCGCATCCCTGGGATGCGTTTCAGAATTTCGGATCGAACCGCGGCGCGCTGACCTCTGGTGCGGCGAGCGCCGGGGTATAGGCGCGTCCCGCTTCCCACGCATCCACGGCGTTCGACCATTCCTGAGCCATGTGCCGACGCTGGGTCTCGAACTCCGCCTTGTTGTAGACGCCGCGCGAGGATCGCTCTTCGTGAGCCAGCCCCTTCTCGATCCAGTCCGAGTTGAAACCCATCTCATGCAGCAGGGTCGAGGCCGTCCGCCGCAAGTCGTGGACGGTGAAGGGTTCGAGCGGGAGATCACCCTTACCGGCCTTCTCAGCGATCGCACTGGTGACGCGGTTGAAGGTCGCCCGCGACATCGGCGCATCGGCGTCGTAGCGCGACGGCAGGATGTATTTCGAGTTGCCGGCGCAGGTCTTCAGGGCGACCAGGATGTCCAGCATTTGGGTGGAGAGGTAGACGTTGTGAGGGCGTGAGCGCTTCATGCGCGCCGCCGGGATCGACCAGACCGCATTGTCGAAATCCACCTCGGTCCATACCCCGTCCTGAAGTTCGCTCTTTCGAACCATGCTGAGCAGGATGAACTTCAGGCCGAGCCTGATGGTTGGCAGGGTCGCCACCTCACCCAGAAGCATCAGCATGATCCGGATTTCGGCGGGGGTGAGCGAGCGGTCGCGCGGTCGGAAGGTCGCGATGGACGCCGGGCCCACGTCATCTGCCGGGTTGTCGATCTTCTCGCCGTGGAGGATGGCCCAGCCGTAGATCTGCTTGACGATATCCCGGACGTGGATCGCCGTCGCGGGCGCCCCGCGGTCCACGATCGCCTTGCAGTGCGCCCGCAAGTCGTCAGGCGTGATCTCGCTCAGCAGGCGGTTCTTCCACTTCGGAAGGATGTCCCGATTGAAAATCGCCCGGCGCATGTCGCGGGTGCTGTCCGCCATCGGCGCGCGGTCCATCCAGCCCTGGGCGACCTGTGCGAAATCGTGAGCTTCCTTCAAGCGACGTTTGGCGCGCTGCTTTTCAACGGCGGGCGATACCCCGTCTGCGATCGCCTTCTTCACCTCGATCAGCCGCTCGCGGGCTTGGGCCAGCGTCAGCCCGGCCCGACCGTAACGCCCGAGCGTCATGGTCTCTCGACGGCCGTTGAACCGATAGTCGTAGCGGAATGAGATCGCGCCGCCCGTCGAGACATAGACGTACATACCGTCCCTGTCGGTACTCTTGTAAGCCCTTGCTTTCGGACGCAAATTCTTCAGTGCGGTGTCGGTTAGCACGGTATAATCGCCTCTGGCTGTCGGTCCTCGAATTCGGGCGCGCCAAGACAGCTTTTTATCATCCATTTCAGAGACTTGCTGGAAATGAATACCGTCAGGGCTTGGCCCGATGTCAGGACGGTATGAGCCCGAGTCCGCCAGATCAATGCAGCGGCGTACCGTCGGGCAGTCCGACAAAACGAAAAAAGACCCTCCGAATGGCTCCGAAGGGTCTCGACAGAATTCACAATGTTGTCAGCCCTTTAGAGGCGGCTTCGGAAGCGATACCGAATGCTACCGAAGGGTCGGGACTATTCCCACTCGATCGTCCCGGGCGGCTTGGACGTCACGTCGTAGACGACGCGGTTGACGCCGCGCACCTCGTTGATGATGCGGGTGGCGGTCTTGGAGAGGACGTCCCACGGGAACTGGTAGAAGTCGGCGGTCATGCCGTCGGTGGAGGAGACGGCGCGCAGGGCCAGGACCTTTTCATAGGTGCGGGCGTCGCCCATGACGCCGACGGTCTTGACCGGCAGCAGCACGGCGAAGGCCTGCCAGATCTTGTCGTATAGACCAGCCTTGCGGATTTCATCCAGATAGATGGCGTCGGCCTGTTGCAGGGTCTCGACGGCATCCGGCGTGATCTCGCCGGGGATGCGGATGGCCAGGCCCGGTCCGGGGAACGGATGGCGGCCGACGAAGGCGTCGCTGAGCCCCAGTTCGCGGCCCAAGGCGCGAACCTCGTCCTTGAACAGCTCGCGCAGAGGCTCGACCAGTTTGAGTTTCATATAGTCCGGCAGGCCGCCGACATTGTGGTGGCTCTTGATGACGTGGGCCTTGCCGCTGGATGAGGAGACGCTCTCGATCACGTCCGGATAGAGGGTGCCCTGGGCCAGGAATTCGGCGCCCTCGATCTTGGCGGACTCGCGATCGAACACCTCGATGAAAAGCCTGCCGATGGTCTTGCGCTTGGTTTCGGGGTCGGAAATCCCGGCCAGTTCGCCCAGGAATTCCTTCGATGCATCAACGTGCACCAGCGGGATGTTGTAGTGCTCGCGGAACAGGGTCGTGACCTGTTTCGCTTCGTCCTTCCTCAACAGGCCGGTATCGACGAAGACGCAGGTCAGTTGATCCCCGATGGCCTCATGGATCAGAACGGCGGCGACCGAGGAGTCCACCCCGCCCGACAGGCCGCAGATCACCTTGGCGTCGCCGACCTGTTCGCGGATCTGGGCGATCTTCTCGTCGCGATAGGCGGCCATGGTCCAGTCGCCCTTCAAGCCCGCGATCCCGTGAGTGAAGTTCTTCAGCATCTGATGGCCGCGCGGTGTGTGCATCACCTCGGGGTGGAACTGCACACCGTAGAAGCGACGGGCCTCGTCGGCGATCACCGCATAGGGCGAACCCTCGGATGAGGCCACCACGTCGAAGCCTTGCGGAATGGCGACGATCTTGTCGCCGTGGCTCATCCAGACCTCTTCGTTCTCGCCGACAGGGGCCAGGTCGGCCAGCAGGGGCGAGGTCTTCTGAACCGTGATCTCGGCGCGGCCGAACTCGCGCGTGTGGCCGCCCTCGACCTTGCCGCCCAGTTGCTCGCACATCGTCATCTCGCCGTAACAGATGCCCAGCACCGGCACGCCGGCCTCGAACACGCCCTGCGGCGCGCGGGGACTGCCCTCTTCATGCACGCTCTCGGGACCGCCCGACAGGATGATGGCCGCCGGGTTCATGGCCGTCAGAGCCGCTTCCGCCTTCTGGAACGGATGAATCTCGCAATAGACGCTTGCCTCGCGCAGGCGCCGCGCGATCAGCTGCGTCACCTGGCTGCCGAAGTCGACGATGAGGACCTTTTGGTGGTCTTGCGGCGTGGTCATGGCGTGATCGAATCCGGGGCAGGAAGATGGGCGGGGTCTTGGCCGGGCGGGGCCGACATTTCAAGGGCGGGAAACTCAAGAGCGGCGGGGCCGTCGGCCTCCAGCCACGCGATCAGCCGATCCAGGGCAACGGCCAGGTTCTCGTCCACATGATGCAGGGTCGAGGTCCAATCCTCCAAAGCCTTCAACTCGGCGCGACCGTCCGACACGCCGCGTAAGGCGATCAGAGGCACACCGAAGGTCTGGGCGGCGCGGACCAGGGCCCAGGTTTCCATGTCCACCATCTCGGCGTCGATGGCGTCATAGGCGGCGCCGGAGACCACGTTCGCTCCGGTCGACAGGTTCGCCTTCGGCACGCCGGAGATCGGGCACGGCAAAGGCAGGATGGCGGGCTGGTCCAGCAAGGGGGTCACGCCCTTCGGAAAACCCAGCGGGCTGGCGTCCATGTCGCGATAGGCGACGGACGAGGCCTGATAGACCGCCGCATGTTCCAGCACCCGCGATCCGCACGAGCCCAGCGATACGATCAGATCCGGCAGATCGCCCGCCGCCTCCAGCCGCGCCAGGGCGGCGCCCAGGCTCACGGCGGCCTCCACCGGGCCGACGCCGGTCATCAGCGGCGCGATCCGGGCCTGAAGGTGCGGGCCGTATTCAGCAGGCGCGGCCATGACGTAGAGCAGCGAGACCCCGCCATGCCGCGCCAGCTTCATGCCGCGCGCTCGTAGATGGCGGCGAAGAAGCCGTCGGTGTCGGCCGACGCCGGCGACAGGCGCAGGCGCGCCCCGGACGCCAGCTCGGCGAACTTCGCCTGAGCCGCCTGGCTCAGTTGCGGCGCCGGCAGGACATCGGCGACGGCGACCGGGCGGAAGTCCGGATTGGCGGCCTCGAAGGCGTCCACGCTGGCCTCGTTTTCGCGCGCCAGCATCGAACAGGTGACATAGACCAGACGGCCGCCCGGCTTCACCAGCTTGGTCGCCTGGCTCAAAATACGCACCTGAAGGCCGTGCAGCTTTTCGACCTCTTCGGCGGTCAGACGCCAAGCGTCCTCGGGACGACGACGCCAGGTGCCAGAGCCCGAACAGGGCGCATCGACGAAGACCAGATCGGCCTGGCCGTTCAGGTCTTCCAGGCCGCCGCCGTTCTGACCGATCAGGACCAGCTCCGCCTCGACGCCCGCGCGCTGCAGGCGAGGACGAATGTTCTCCAGCCGCTTGTTGACGACGTCCGAGGCGACCAGCTTGCCTTGCGCCTTCATCGCCTGGGCTAGGCCCAGCGTTTTGCCGCCGCCGCCGGCGCAGTAATCCACCACCGTCATGCCGGGTGCAGCGCCCGCCAGCCAGCAGACGACCTGGCTGCCTTCGTCCTGGATTTCGAAACGGCCGGCCTTGAAGCCTTCCAGCGCCTGGATGTTGGGCGGCGGTTCCGACGGCACGCGCAGGCCGACGGCCGACCAGGGCGTGCGCGACACGTCCAGCCCTGCGGCCTTCAGTTCGGCCTCGACCTCATCGACCGTGGCGGCCGCATCATTGACGCGCAGGTCGATGGGCGCGCGCGGCGCCATCAGGGCGTGGGCTTCCTCGGCCCAGCAATCGCCGAAGGTGGCCTTGAAATCCTCGACCACGAACTCAGGCAGGCCGGCGGCGACCCAGCCGGGCAGTTCGCCCTGCCCCGCCGTGATGCGGCTGCGCTCCTGTTTGGACAGCGGGCGCGGGCCATAGCCGTCGCCAGAATGCAGGGCCTCGATCTCTTCCAGCGAAAGGCCGTCGATGGCGTGCAGCGAACCGATGACCAAGGCCCGACCGTCTTCACGCCCGCCCATGATCCACGACAGGCGGCCGCGTGCGCGCAGCACCTTATAGACCCGGTCGGCGATGGCGCGCCGGTCCTTGGACCCGGCGTAGCGGTTAGCCGTGCCCCAGGCCTTCATGACGGCCTCGGCCGGTTGGCGGCCCTGGGCGATGGAGTCCAGGACGGAGGCGGCGGCGGCGAGGCGAGCGGCTGGGGTCAATTCAGGCTTTCAAACGAAGAACAGGGACGCCAGGACCATGACCAGTCCCGCAAGCGAGACCACCCAGACCAGCGACCGGATATAGGGAACGCCGAAGGCGTAGAGCGGCACATAGACCACCCGCGCCCAGAAATAGAGCCCCGCGCCCCATACCGTCAGGGCGCTGGACGCGCCGATGACATGGGCGATCAGCACCGCGCCGATGAACAGCGGCAGGGTTTCGTACAGATTGGCCTGGGCGCGTTCGAGACGGCCGGTCAGCGGCTTCTTCGCCTCCGGCGTCTCGTCGCGCGGACCCGCATTCCATTTCGAGCCGAACTCGGCCGTCCGCGCCCCGGCGGGCAGGAAGATCTGAACCAGGGCGAGGATCAGCGTCAGGGCCAGATAGGTGAGTTCGGTCGTCATGGTCGCCTACCCCTGCCGATAGTTGGGCGCTTCACGCGTGATCATCACGTCGTGGACGTGGCTTTCACGCAGACCCGCACCGGTGATGCGCACGAAACGGGCGCGCTCCTGGAACTCAGGAATGGTGCCGGCGCCGACATAGCCCATGGAGGCACGAAGGCCGCCGACCATCTGGTGCAGGACCGGGCTGATCGGCCCCTTGTAGGGCGTCTGACCCTCGATGCCCTCGGGCACCAGCTTCTCGGACGAGACTTCCTTCTGAAAATACCGATCCGCCGAGCCGCGCGCCATGGCCCCGACCGAGCCCATGCCGCGATACGACTTGTAGCTGCGGCCCTGGTACAGGAAGACCTCGCCGGGGCTTTCGTCGGTGCCGGCGAACATCGAGCCCATCATGGCCACATTGGCGCCGGCCGCGATGGCCTTGGCCAGATCGCCCGAGTATTTGATGCCGCCGTCGGCGATGACCGATGCGCCCGTGCCCTTGGCCGCCCGCGCGGAGTCCATCACCGCCGTCAGCTGCGGCACACCCACGCCGGCGACGATGCGGGTGGTGCAGATGGAGCCGGGACCGATGCCCACCTTCACCGCATCCGCGCCTGCGTCGATCAGAGCTCTTGTCGCATCATAGGTGGCGACATTGCCGGCGATGATCTGCAGACGGTTGTTCTCGCGCTTGATCCGCTCGACCACCTGGGCGACCGAAGCCGAGTGACCGTGGGCGGTGTCGATCACGACCACGTCGCAACCCGCTTCGGCCAGCGCCATCGCCCGCTCGTAACCGGCGTCCCCGACGGTGGAGGCTGCGCCGACCAGCAGGCGGCCCTGCTCGTCCTTGGCGGCGTTGGGGAAGGCCTGGGCCTTCTCGATGTCCTTCATCGTAATCAGGCCGACGGCCCGATAATCCTCGTCCACCACGATGACGCGTTCGATCTTGCGGGTCTTCAGCAGCTCGCGCGCCTCGTCGCGGCTGGCGCCTTCGCGCACCGTGATCAGGTCGCCCGTGGTCATCAGCAAGGCGGCGGTGACGTTCCGGTCGCTCTCGAAGCGCATGTCGCGGTGGGTCAGCATCCCGACCAGCTTGCCCGTCGCCGGATCCACGACGGGGAAGCCGGTGATCTTCTTACGCGCCACGATCTCGCGCACTTCGCCCAGCGTCGTCTGCGGGCCGACCGTGACCGGATTGACCACCATCCCGCTCTCATAGCGTTTGACGGCGCGGACCTCGTCGGCCTGCTCCTCGATAGTCATGTTGCGGTGCAGCACGCCCAGACCGCCGGACTGCGCCATGGCGATGGCCAGACGGCTTTCCGTCACCGTGTCCATGGCGGACGACAGCAGCGGGATGTTCAGTTTGATGTCGCGCGTCAGCTGGGTCGAGACATCGACCATCGCCGGCATGAACTCGGATGCGCCGGGTTCCAGCAAAACATCGTCGAAGGTCAGTCCTTCGCGTATCTCCATAGGGAGTCTCCGTTTTGCGGGCCGCGTATAACGGGATGCGGGGGTCGGGGGCAAGGCCGATTGCGGTTATGGGCCTGATAGATTTTATTGCTTTGCAACCCGCAGGGCCGCTCACCATTCTCTCCGCATGGTCGGCGTCATCCTCAGCACCGCGCGCAAACTGGCTCTGAAGATCGCCAGCTATGGCGTCATGCACCTGATCGTCGCCATTCTGGTCGCCTTCGCCATCACACGCGACTGGCGCATCGCCTTGGCCGTCGGCATGGTTGAGCCAATCTTTCAGACCATCGCCTACACCGTCCACGACCGCGTCTGGCACAAGGTCGAGCGCCGCCGCATGGCTTCCAACATCGAAGAGGCGACCGAAGCCTTCACCGCCCGCCTCGACATCATGTCGCCGGAGGAACAGCAGCGTTCGCACGACGCCCACGGTCATCGCGGGCACATCCACGCCCTGCCCCGCTCCTTAAAGCAGGTCGCGCTGAAGACCGTGACCTATGGCGTCATGCACTTCGCCGTCGCCGTCACGGTCGCCTACGCCCTGACCAACAACATCCGCACGGCGCTGGCCATCGGCATGATCGAGCCGCTGGTCCAGACCGTCTTCTTCACCCTGCACGACCGCATCTGGGCCAAGATCGAAGACCGCAAGGCCCGTGCCGCCGTCGCTACGGCCTAAGCCTTCCAGATGATATCGGCGCCTTGCGTCAGGTAGATCGCCAATCTGCGCGTCCCAGGCGCTGCGTATTCCATCAGCGCAAGTTGGGCACGGGAACGAAGCGAACTTCCGACACCTCCGCATCACCCATGGCTACGTTGTAGTCGATGAAAAATCGTCCGCCATTGTCGGTAAGCACCCGGAAGCAGTTCTCGGAGTATGTTCCGACTTGGGTGCAAATTCGACCGTCAGATACGCGATAGCGACCTTCGCTTCTTCCTCGCCCATGGACTACATATCGACCCTCGGGAAAGAAGAACTGCGCTCGATCTCCAATGACTATACCGACATACTCTAGATAGACCCCGTCCAAGAGGTACGTCAGAATCTTTTTGGATACTGGTGACAGAGCGCTGGCTGAAGGCAACGGGGCAGCTTGAAGCGCCGCAGCCAAAACCAAGAACGACATCATTGGCTTTCTCCAGTACGCGAGATCACCGCTTGTTCAGCGCGACCAGAAACACCTCGGCGCTGTTCTTTCGGCTGGATTCCGGCTTGACGTATTTCACCGTCTCGAACTCCTCGCGCAAACGCGCCAGAACCCCGCCGGCGTCCCCGCCCTGGAAGTTCTTGGACACGAAATTCCCGCCGGGCTTCAACGTTCGAATGGCGAAATCGGCGGCGATCTCGATCAGGGCGATGATCTTCAAATGGTCCGTCTGGCGATGGCCGACCGTATTGTGCGCCATGTCCGACAGCACCAGGTCCGGCGCCCCGCCGATCGCGTCGATCAGCTGCTGGTCCACGCCCGGATGGGTGAAGTCGGCCTGAAGCAGGGTCGCGCCCGGGATCGGCGCGATCATCAGCAGGTCCACCCCCGCCACCGCGCCCGCACCCCGATTCAAGGCCACCTGGATCCAGCCGCCCGGCGCCGCGCCCAGGTCGATGACCTTCGACCCACGCTTGATCAGCCGGAACTTGTCATCGATCTCGATCAGCTTGAACGCCGCGCGCGAGCGCCAGCCCTCGGCCCGCGCCTTTTCGGACCATTTGTCCGACAGCTGGCGTTTGATCCATTGCTGGCTCGACATCGACTTGGTGTCGGCCGTCTTCATCTTGGTGCCCATGCCGCGTCCGGCGGCGGTTCCGCCGGTGGGCGGTTTCACCATCCGGCGGCGTTCCTGGGGCTTTTCGTCTTCGCTCATCGTTCCCACATAGCCCCGACCGGCGTTGCGGGCTATGTCCCGCCTCAAATCAACCCAAAGAGGACGACCGACATGGCCGACACCCTGACCTTCACCCTGGACACCGGCGACGGCGAAGCCCGCGACGTGGTCATCAAGCTGCGCCCCGACTTGGCCCCCGGCCACGTCGAACGCATCACCGAACTGGCCAAGGAAGGCTTCTACGACGGCGTGGTCTTCCACCGCGTGATCCCGGGCTTCATGGCCCAGGGCGGCGATCCGACCGGCACCGGCACCTCGGGTTCCAAGAAACCGAACCTGAAGGCCGAGTTCTCGGCCGAGCCGCACGTGCGCGGCGTCTGCTCGATGGCCCGCACCTCAGACCCCAACAGTGCCAACTCGCAGTTCTTCATCGTCTTCGATGACGCCACCTTCCTAGACCGCCAGTACACCGTCTGGGGTCAGGTCGAATCGGGCATGGAACACGTCGACGCCCTGCCCAAGGGCGAGCCGCCGCGCAGCCCCGGCAAGATCGTCAAGGCGACGGTCAACTGAAGCACTCAATCTTGACGTTTCTCGATGATGGCTTTCAGTTGCAACGCTGAGCCATCGTCGGGGGACGACATTGCGCATTCTTCTGGTCATCGAGCCGTCCGGCGGCGGCTCGGGGCGTCACGTGGTCGATCTGGCCCGCGCCCTGATCGGAAGCGGCCATCAGGTTTCCCTGATCTGGTCGCCGATCCGCGCAGAGCCCTGGTTTTTGGCCGCGGTCGCCGCCCTTCCCCTCCACGCCAATGAACGTCTGCCGATGCGCCGCAGCGTCGGACCGTGGGACGTCGCCGCCCTTCACGCCCTGAATCGCCTGATCGCCCGCCTCGGCCCGTTCGAGATCGTTCACGGCCACAGCGCCAAGGCCGGCGCCCTGGCCCGCCTAGCCCACGCCCCCGGCGCCGCGCGCATCTACACCCCCCACGCCATGCCGATGATGAGCCCGACCGGCTCGTCGAAGACCGTCGCCGGCATCGCGGAGTTTCTGCTGGCCCAAACGGGCGCGGCGGTGATCGCCGTCTCCGAGGAAGAGGCCGCCGTCGCACGCCGTTGGGGCCTGGCCCGACAGCAACTCCATGTCGTCCCCAACGGCCTGGCAATCATGCCCTCCACCGACCGTCAGGCGGCGCGTCTCACGATGGAGGTGCCGCACGACGCCCGCGTCATCGGCTTCGTCGGTCGACTGTGCGCACAAAAAGACCCCGTCCGTTTCGCCCGCGCCGTCCACCTCGCCCATGCGGCCGACCCGCGCGTCATCGGCATGATGATCGGCGTCGGCGATCTGGCGACAGCCACAGCGGCCGAGGGCGGCGCGGCCGTCCGTCTGCTGGGCGCACGCGACGCCCGCACCCTGATGGCCGGCTTCGACCTGTTCGCCATGACCAGCCGCTATGAAGCCTGCTCCTACGCCATGATCGAGGCCGCAGCCCTGGGCCTACCCATCGTCACCACCGACGTCGGCGGGATCGACCACCTTAAACAGAACGGTGCCCGCATCGACCGCCTGCCTTCCGGCGCCTCGCCGGAACACCTGGCCCAGGCGATGTTGGCGGCCCTCGACACCAGTGTCGTCCCCCTGCCTGTCGCACACCACGCCCTGTCCGTCGCGCGCATGGCGGACCAGACGGTCGAAATCTATCGCGACGCCTTCGCCCTGCGACGCATCGGTGGCTGAGCCCATCTTCATCAACGGCCGCTTCCTGACCCAGCCGATGAGCGGGGTGCAGCGCTACGCCCGCGAGATCGTCCGCGCCCTGGACCGCCGCCCCGGCGCCGCCGACCGCTACGTCCTGCTGACGCCGACCGGCGCCGACGATCTCACCCTGACCAACATCCCGGTCCGTACGATACCCGGTGGACGCGGCCACGTCTGGGAGCAGACCACACTCGCCTGGACCGCCCGTCGCGGCCGCCTGCTGTCGCTCTGCGGCGCAGGGCCGGTGCTGCACCCGCGACAGGTCATCGTCATCCACGACGCCGCCGTCTTCCGACATCCCGAGCATTTTCGCCCGACCTACGCCGCCTTTCACCGCAACCTCGGCCGGCTGCTGGCGAGGCGCGCCCGACTGGCGACGGTCTCCGAATTCTCGCGTCAGGAACTGGCGACCACGCTCCACCTCCCCGCATCGAACATCGTCGTCGCCCCTAACAGCGCCGATCACCTGAAAGCGGTCACGCCCGATCCCGACATCGTCGCGCGTCTGGATCTGACCCGCCGTCCCTATTTCGTGGTGCTGGGCAATCTGGCGCCGAACAAGAATATCCCTGTCACGATCCGCGCCCTTGAGCGCATTCCCAATCCGTCGGTGCGACTTGTCCTGATCGGCGGCCGCCCCGAAACGATCTTCACCGTTCCATCGCTCCAGCCCGACCCCCGCCTCGTCCTCGCCGGCCGCTGCTCGGACGCCGAGATCGCCGCCCTGCTGGCCCAGGCGCGCGGCCTCCTGTTCTCCAGCCTCTACGAAGGCTTCGGCATTCCGCCCTTGGAGGCCCTGGCCCAGGGCTGCCCGGCCGTCGTCTCGGACATACCCGCGACGCACGAGGTCTGCGCCGACGCCGCCCTCTATTTCGACCCCACCGACGCCGCCGCCCTGGCCGACCACATGACGCAGTTGCTGACCGCCCCAGACCCCGCCCGTCGCGAAGCGGGCTTTCGCCGCGCCGACCGCTACGCCTGGTCCCGCTCGGCCGAAATCCTGGAAGACCTTCTGCTCAGCACCTGACGATAGACCGCCATATGCGTCTCAGCGACCGAGGCCTCTGTCCACAGCGGCGCCCCGCCCGGCGCGAACCGCCAGCGTTCCGGTTCATCCACCGCCGCCTGCATCGCCCCCGCCAACGCCTCCACATCACCCGGCTCGACCAAGGCCACGGCCCCGCCGCCCTGCGCCGCGTCCGGCAAGCCTCCGATGCGTGAGGCGATCACGCCCCGCCCCTGCTGCACCGCCTCGACCACGACCCGCCCGAACGGCTCGGCCCACACAGACGGCGCAACCAGCACATCGACCGTCGGCCAGAAGTCGACCGCCTCCACATGCCCCAGCCAGTCGATGCGCGGATCGGCATAGGCCCGCTGCAACCGCGCCAAATAGGCCACCTCGCCCCGCCCCGCGACCCTCAGCCGCCAGTCGCCGTCCAACCTTCTCGTCGCCGCCAGCAGAACCTCGATCCCCTTTTCCGGCTCGACCCGCCCCAGAAACCCGAACCGCATCATCGGCGCCTCGGCCAACGATGGTCTTGGCGCGATCGCCGCCGCGCCCGCTGCATTGCCGATCACCGACCCTGGCGTCCGCCGAAAATAGCCCGCCGCCCGATGCGTCTCCAGCACAGGCCCGCTCAGCCCGATGATATGGTCCACCCCTTGCGACCGCGCCCGCTTGGCCCCCGTCAGCAACACGCACGACCCACACCGCCGCTCGCAACGCTGTCCGCGTCGAAACAGCGACGCCCGCGCGCACAGCATCGACCAGTCCCTCAGCGTCTGCACCAGCGGCAGATCCCGCCGCGCCGCCGCGCGATAGATCGACAGCGAAAACCCCGTCGCCAGGTGCAGATGGATCAGATCCGGCCGCACCCGCGCCACCGCCAGATCCACCGCCTGATCCATCAGCGGATTGGCCGCCTCCAGCCCATGCCAAACCGCCCGCCGAACCGCCGACCGCCGCGCGCCGTCATAAGGCCAGTACAGATTTCGCAACGGCAGACGCTGCACGGGCACGCCGTCGATCCGCTCGTTTACTGCCTCGCGCCCCGACGTCAGCGTCAGCACCGACGCCTCGACACCCGCCCGCCTCAGCACTTGCGCCAACTGCGCCACGCTGCGTTCCGCCCCGCCGACCTGCGCCGGCGGATACAGGGTGTTGACGATCAGCACCCTCACGGCGCCAGCGGCCTTCGCCAAGCCAAGGCGCCGACCAGACAGCACAGGAAGACCATCCCCGCCCCCTGCGTCAGGTCCTCTCCGAACATCGCCGCCAGCACATAGACCGACAGCGGCGTCAGCGTGTCCAGCCGCGCCGCCGACGCCAGATGCAGCCCCAGCAGCACCAGCGCGCTCACCACGCCCGCCGTCCGCGCCGTGAACAGATAGCCGTTGTGGCTGACCGACAGCGCCCGGAACGCCCCCATCTCGTCCGCCGACGACCACCCCGTCCCCATGGGGTGCTCCACAACCAGATCGACGGTCCGCCGCCAGGTCAGCATCCGTCCGGCCAGATTGTCTTGCAGCGCCGCCCCGTCGAACCGTCCAGCAAACCGGCCGCCGTCGAGGTCGAGCCGCCCCGCCTGCAAAGCCGCCACGCCCGCCGCCAGCACGCAGACCGCAAGCGCCAGTCCCAGCGGCCGAACTCGCTCGCGCCATCGCCAACCGACAACCATCCTCGCCAGCCCCGCCAGCATCGCCGCCATCATGCCGCCCCGCGACAGGGTGCTGACGAACCCCAGAACCGCCACGCCGACGCCGCCCCATGTCGTCCCGCACCGCGCCCAGCGCCGTCCCGCCAGCATCACGCCTGCCGGGACCGCCAGTCCGATCATCACCATCGCCGCATTCGGATGCTCGGCCAGGGTCGTCAGTCGCACCTGCGCGGCCGTCGTCGTCACCATCGCGCGCGGCGACGCCAGCCCCAGGGTCTGCAAAGGCTCCAGGCCTACCTGCATAGCCAGCCCGTAGGTCGCCAGGTGACAAGCTGCGCCTATCAGCACGGCCCAGAGGAACAGCCGCCGCCGTCGCTCGTCCCTCAGGATCAGGCTCGCCGCCGCCGGCGCCGCCAGCGTCGAGGCGATCCACCGAAACCAGAAGGCCGCATCCCCGATGTTCAGCCGATCGCCGCCCTGCGCGACCTGCACCAGCAGCGTCATCGCCAGAAAGCCCGCCGCGACCACGCCCGCCGCCCTCAGAACCGGCGCCATGCCTCGCCACGTCACACCCACAAGCGGCACAGCAACCGCCAGCGCCAGATCGCCCAGTCGCGGCCCGCTGACCTGCCCCGGCGTCAGAAATAGCGGCAAGGTCACGCCCAGGCCCAGCAAGCCAAACGCCAGCCGCTCATAGGCCGCGCGCACCTGCGACCACCGCAGCATTCCGCGCCGCGATGCGCTCAGGACGGCCTGCAATGCTCGACCTCGGGATCGAACCGCGCCCCGTCCACAACTCCGGCGACCAGCACCCCGGCCTTTCGCCAGCGTCCGCTCAGCGCCAGCCGACCCGCCAGCCGGAGCCGCGACGCGGCATAGCGCAGCGCCGAGCGCCGTCCCTCGTGCCGCCGCTTGGCCAGGATGACGTTGCGCGTCAGATAGCGATGCAGCCGTTCGCGCCGCGCATCCGGCTCGGTCTCGATGGTCAGCCGTCCCGGCGCCGCGCGCACATGCTCGACGCGGCTGGCCGCGACCAGATAGCCCGGCCCCTCGCGCGACAGCCGCAGCGTATATTCCGTATCGTCGCCCCAGACGAACATGGGCGCCAGCGGCAGGCCGTGCCGCATCACCGCCGCCCGGCTGACCAGGACCGACACGAACGTCGCCTGCCGCACCGGCGCCATCCCCTGCTCCAATCGCTCACCCCAGGCCGGATAGCCCAGCACGTTCTCGCGTCGATCGATCTCGGGCGTATTGGTCAGATGCCCCTCAGGCGACCTCACGCTGGAACACAGGAAGGCCGGAACGACGCCCTCATCCGCCAGCCCCGCTTCCGCCGCCAGCAAGGCCTCCAGCGCATCCGGCGCCGGCAGCACGTCGTCGTCCATCAGCCACACCCGATCGGCCCCGGCCTCGATGGCCGCGCGGATGCCGGCGTTGAAGCCGCCCGCCCCGCCGGTGTTGACCGGCATCCGCACCACCATCGCCTGCCCCGCCCAGGCGTCGGCCAGCATCTCGGCGGTGCCGTCGTCGCTGGCGTTGTCGACCACCACCACCCCGTCGCAATGCCGCGTTTGGGCGATCAGATGCGCCAGGCATTGCTCCAGCAGGGCGCGCCGGTTCCACGTCACCACCACCGCCCAAACCGACGTGCTCATGCCGCCATCCGAGCGATGGCCGGCGCCAGCGATTTCTCGACCAGGCTGAGCGCCCGCCCGACCGCCTGGTCCATGTTGTAGTACTGAAAATCGGCCAGCCGTCCGGCGAACCAGACCTTGCCCGACAGCGTCGCCGCCATCTCGCGATATCGCCCGGCCAACGCTCGCGACGCCTCCGTCAGGATTGGATAATAGGGGTCGTTCACGCCCGCCTCATGAGCCATCGGATATTCAGTCACCGTCGCCGTCGTCGGCCCGCGCTCGCCGGTCAGGTGGCGGAAATCGGTGATGCGCGTGAAGTCGAAGTCGTTGGGATAGTTGACTGTCCCGACCGGCAGGCCGTCCTCGACATCCACGACCTGATGGTCGAACCGCACGCTGCGATAGGGCAAGGCCCCGACCGACCGGCAGAAATAGTCGTCCAGCGCGCCGCAATAGACCATCCGGTCCCACGACTCCGCCTCCACCTGATCCATCGGCGTGTTCAGCGACACTGTGATGTTCGGATGGTCCAGCATCCGCTCAAACAGCGGCCCATAGCCGTCGCGCGGCATGGCCTGATAGCGGTCGACGAAATAGCGGTCGTCCCGGCTGACCGCGATCGGCACCCGCGCGGTGACCGAGGCGTCCAGCGCCTCGACCGGCAAACCCCAGTGTTTGGCGGTGTATCCAGCGAACACCTTGTCGAAGACATAGTCGCCCAGTCGCCTCAAATCCGGATCGTCCCCCGCCTGTCGCAGGTCATGGATGCTGGGCCGCGCCCCGAAACCAAACCGCTTGACCAGGGCCTGCGTCATCCGCTCGGCCATCGCGGCGGGAAACAGCGTCTCGATCGAATCCAGATTGAACGGCAGCGGCACCTGTCGCCCGTCCACCCGCCCCTGGACCCGATGGGCGTATGGCCGCCATGCCGTGAACTGGCTCAGATAATCGAAGATGCGCGCGCTGTTGGTGTGGAACACGTGCGGGCCATAGGGATGGATCAGCCGCCCGCCCGCATCGCGCCGATCGTGCGCATTGCCGCCGACATGGTCGCGCTGATCGATCACCAGCACGCTCTGATCCAGCCCGCGCGCCAGCCGTTCGGCGACCACCGCTCCGGTGAAACCGGCGCCGACGATCAGCCAGTCATATCGCCGGGACATCACGCCTCCTGCCGGTCTGGAACAGCGCGCCCCAATGCGCCCTCAGGCTGATCAGACAGGCCGCGACCACCGCCGCCTCGCCGATGATCCGCGCGCCCGCCATGCGGGCCGCGCCAAGGCCGGGCGCCAGCACCACCGCCGGCCCCAGGGTTGCGACACAGCCCAGCACCACGATCAGCGCGAACCGTCCATCCATCCGCAGCGGGTTCATCAGATGCAGCCCCAGCACTTGGCTGACGGCCACCAGCGGCAACACCCAGGCCAGAAGTCGCAGCACCTCGACGGCGCCCGCAAACCCCGCCCCGAACAACAGTCTGATCAGCAGCGGCGCCGTCAGCGTCAGTCCCGCCGCCAGCAGCACGAACGCCCCCGTCGATGCCGCCAGCGTCCACCGCGCCGTGCGAAACGCCGCCGCCTGATCCTGTCCCAGCAGTCCGGCGATCCGGGGCGCAATCAGACCGGCCAGCGGCCGCATCAGCGATCCGGACGCCGCGATCAGCCGGTCCGCCGCCCCGTACAGCGCCGCGTGCGCCGGCCCGGCCAGCGCCGCGACGACCAGAACGCCCGCCCCCGTATAGGCGACTATGACCGCTCGACTGGCGAACAGCGGACCGCCCTGGATCAGGACGCGTCGCACAAAGCCCCGTTCCGGCGCCTGAACCCTCTGCCGTCGCAACAACAGGATGCCGGTCGCGACCCATCCGGCCCAGACGCCGCCCGCCTGAACGGCCAACACCCCGCCGACGCTCAGGCCGGGCATCGCCAGAACGACTCCCGTCGCGGTCAGGGCGAACCCGACCTCCAGCATCGCCGCCGGACCGGGATCGCGAATGCCCTGAAAGAACCACAGCAGGCTGGCCCCCTGACCGATCCCCAGCACGACCGCCATGGCCACGACGCCGCTCGCCCCTTCCAGAACCGGATTGAGGGCCGCCAGACCGACGCCGATCGCGGCGGCGGGCAGCATCAGCACGCCGCGCATCGCCAGGGCTTGACCGACCACGACGCCGGGCCCTTCGACGGCTCCGGCGATGTCGCGCGGCCCCGACAGCGATTGCCCGTAATCGACCACCACCGACACCACCAAGGCCAGGGCGATGGCCGAGGCGAACACCCCGAACCCTTCTAGCCCCAGTCGTCGCGTCAGAACCGGATAGAGCAGCAGCGGCGAGACATAGCGGGCGACATGCGCGCCATAGACCCAGCCCGCATCGGCCGCGCCGCGCGCCGACAGCAATCGGTGCCTGCCATCCCCCAACTGTCGCCCCCGCGATCAACCCTGGCGCGAGCTTTAGACACGCGCGATCGCAATCGCAAGCGCGGGCTCAGCCGGGCTGCTTAGCCAAAACGGCCCTCGGCCCAGCGCGCGGCGAAATATCCGCCGGTCGCTGACAGCATCGTCAGGGTCGTGCCCCAGATCAGGTCGATGATCGTCAGCTTGGTCTGCCACACCGCCAGGGTCGCCTGATTGGTCAGGTCGTAGGTGGCGTAGGCGACGAAGCCCAGCACCGCCCCGTTGATCGCCGCCCGCGTCCAGTTCCCTTCCTTCAGGGCCGGCGCGATCGCCAGGAACACGGTCCCGGCGATGGAGATCAGATAGAAGGCCACCGCCGCCTTCATGTCCGGCTTGTCGGCCATGATCGGCCCGATGACGGGCTTATACAGCCGGTTCGTCATGGTGGTCAGCCAAACGAAATCGATGGCTGCAAAGGTCAGGCCGGCCCCGAGATAGGCCGCGACATATTTGATCATCCTCGTCTCCCTTAAGCCGGCTTCAGTCGATAGTGGCTGACCGCCCAAGTGCGGCCCTCGTCGTTTCCGAACAGACCGGCCGTCGCCAGATAGAAGCGTCGCCAGCGACGGGTCCAAAGTTTGGCGTCGTCGCCATAAGTCTCACGCATCAACACCGCGATCCGCGGGGCGTTCCGGTCCATGTTCGCCAGCCAGTGGTTGGCGGTCTTTGCATAGTGACCGCCGTTCCAGGTCCATTCCTGCTCGACCGCGAACAGGTCCGGAAACTGTCGGATCAGGCCGTGGCTGGGCATGACGCCGCCGGTGAAGAAATGCTGGGCGATGAAGTCGCCGCTGTCGGTGTGATCGAACCGATAGGGCGCGTCGCGGTGCGTGAAGACGTGGATGAACATCCGCCCGTCCGGCGTCAGCCAGTTTCTCGCCTTGGTCAGCAGGGCGCGCCAATTGGCCATATGCTCGAACATCTCCACCGAGACGATGCGGTCGAAGCGCTGCTCGGTGTCGAAGGCGTTCATGTCCTGGGTGATGACCGTCAGATTGGTCAGCCCCCGCGCCGCCGCCTGCGCTTCGATATGGCCGCGTTGGCCGTGACTGTTCGACACCGCCGTAATCTTTGACTTCGGATAGGTCTCGGCCATCCACAGCGACAGCGAGCCCCAGCCGCAGCCCATCTCCAGAATCGTCTGACCGTCCTTCAGATCGGCATGGGCGCAGGTCTCGGCCAGCGCCGCTTCTTCCGCCTGATCCAGCGTCTCGCGGCCCGTGGGATAGAGGCAGCAGGAGTATTTCAGCCGCTTGCCCAGGCACAGCTGGAAAAACTCGGGCGGCAGTTCGTAATGCTGCTGGTTCGCCGCATCCGTATGTTCGGCGATGGCGCGCTGGGCCATTTCGCGCGCAAAGGCCGCCTCGTCGTGCGGCCCGTCGCGATCCAGGCGCTTTCTGGCCTCCGTCACCAGGCTGTCGATCGCCGGACGCGTCACGAAGTCCGGGAACGGCGCGTCCTGAAGCTGGCGAATGGCGACATTGGTCAGGTTCATCGGCGTCCTCGATCGTCGGATCTTGCTGCAGGCTTGACGGTAATACGACGCCTCGGCCCCTACGGATCCCTCCGCCCTCTTGAACGCAACCCCAAGGATGCCGACATCCGCCTCCCGCAACGACCGATTCCGGAAGAAAGTGCACCAATTGCACTCTCTTTTTGGCACCCGGCTCGCCGTCGTTTCAGACGAATTAGACGAATTAGACTCTGTTTTTTCGCCTTCACCGTCTGAAATCGCCGCGTCGGATCGACGCCGCGTCTTGCCCCCCGCCCGCCCCCGCGTTAGGCGTGGTCAAAAGCCGATATTCATCAGGCAGTGAAAAAAGGGAGAGCGATGGGAAAGATCTACGCTGACGTCACGTCCGCGCTGGAGGGCCTGACCTTCGACGGCATGACGGTCATGTCCGGCGGCTTCGGCCTGTGCGGCATCCCCGAGAACCTGATCGCCGCCCTGCGCGACAGCGGCGTCAAGGGCCTGACGGTCATCTCCAACAACGCCGGCGTCGACGGCTTCGGCTTGGGCCAACTGCTAGGCACCCGCCAGATCGCCAAGATGATCTCGTCCTACGTCGGTGAGAACAAGGAGTTCGAGCGCCAGTATCTCGCCGGCGAGCTGGAGCTTGAGTTCAACCCGCAAGGCACCCTGGCCGAGCGCATCCGCGCCGGCGGCGCGGGCATCCCCGCCTTCTTCACCGCCACCGGCGTCGGCACCCTGGTCGCCGAGGGCAAGGAGGTCCGCAACTTCAACGGCCGCGACTACGTCATGGAGACCGGCCTGGTTGCCGACCTGTCCATCGTCAAGGCGTGGAAGGCCGACGAGCGCGGCAACCTGGTGTTCCGCAAGACCGCCCGCAACTTCAACCCGATGATGGCCACAGCCGGCAAGGTCACGGTTGTCGAGGTCGAAGAGATCGTCCCCGTCGGCTCGCTGGATCCCGACCACATCCACACGCCCGGCGTCTATGTCGACCGCCTGGTCCAGACCGTGTCCGAAAAGCGCATCGAACAGCGCACCGTCCGTCAACGTGCCGCCGGCGCCGCCGCCGGATCGGAGGTCTGATCATGCCCCGCACCCGCGAACAACTCGCCGAACGCGCCGCACAGGAACTGCAGGACGGCTTCTATGTAAACCTGGGCATCGGCATCCCGACCCTGGTCGCCAACTATATCCCTGCCGGCATGACCGTGACCCTGCAATCCGAGAACGGCATGCTGGGCATGGGGCCCTTCCCCTATGAAGGCGACGAGGACCCCGACCTGATCAACGCCGGCAAGCAGACGATCACCGAGATTCCGGAGTCGTCCTACTTCTCCAGCGCCGACAGCTTCGCCATGATCCGCGGCGGCCATATCAACCTGTCGATCCTGGGGGCCATGGAAGTGGCCCAGAACGGCGACATCGCCAACTGGATGATCCCCGGCAAGCTGGTGAAGGGCATGGGCGGCGCCATGGATCTGGTCGCGGGCGTCAAACGCGTGGTCGTCGTCATGGAACACGCCAACAAGCACGGCCAGTCCAAGGTCTTGACGGAATGTAGTCTGCCCCTGACCGGCACGGGCGTCGTCAGCCGCATCATCACCGACCTGGCCACCTTCGACGTCAAGCCCGACGGCGCGGGCCTCGAGCTGATCGAACTGGCCGACGGCGTCACCCTCGATGAAGTCGCCGCCAAGACCGAGGCGGCCTATTCGGTTTCTGAGGAGCTCACGAAGGCCTGACCGATGGCGGCGATGACGACGTGCCCGATGATTGCTCGACGTGAGGAGGGCACGTCGGCACGGCGTCTGCCGAAGTCTGCAATCCGCCGACCACGATCTGGATGACGGGCTCATTCCACCGTTCGTAGCTGACCATCCCCGCGGGCACAGTGCAGACTGAGGTTTCGGCAGGCCCCCGTGCCTGCCCGCCCACATATCTGACGATGAAGCCGGAATACTTCAGGCCCTCGCCCTGACTGTTCTCGACCTTAAGCACCGAACCCACATCCCGACGCGCATGCAGTCCAAACCCGGGCGCCGCCTCATTCAGCGGCCCGCGTGAACCCTCGGCGGGCGGCAGGACATCGCCAATATCGATGCGGTCGACCTTGATCAGGTCGTAGGTTCCATTTGCGTTCCGACGCAACGTCGCCCGCTCACCTATAGCGACATTGAGCGTGCCTTGCACGAAGCCGGACCGCCGACCTTCGAACTGTTGAGGTGTGGCGGGATATGCCGGCTGGGCGTCCTGCATGAGGAACCCTGCCATCAAGGCGGCCAGTAGCATGATGATCTCCAGTTGCAAGCCAGATAGCCTGCATCGCCTCAAACCCGTCAAGCGGCAATGATTGAGAAGATCGCGCTAATGGCCGAAGGTCGATTGGGCAACGCCGATGAGCCTAAGCGTCTAACCGGCGATAGACGGCGCCCACAAAAGCCATCGTCAGCGGAGCCTGCAAGGCCGTCAGCACGACAGCGAAAATAATCCAGCCTGCCGTACCCGACAGCAGCCCCGCACCCCACAGCAACACCAGCGCGATCTTCGGCGCCGCCGTAACGACAAGCCCGACCAGCAGGGGCCAGAAGCCGCCGCGCGCGATGCTCATGCTCTGCAACGACACCATCTGCCCACGCCCGATCGTCGCCGGCGCGAACAGGGACAGGCGCACCGCGAAGGCGATAACGGCGAACAGGGCGAAGGCCGTGACGACCGCCAGCAGGATCAGCTTCCACGCCGGCCCCACCGCGCTCCACTGGCGCATCTCGATGGCCTGGGCGTTTAACTCGGCCATGCCGAACACCGCCAACAGGACCAGGGCCACGACCGAAAGGATCATGGCGAGAAAGATGGCGCACAGCAGACCCGCGCCCAGCAGCCGGACCTCCGGTCGTCCGAACTGCAATCCGACCGGCCCCAGGCCCAGGCGTCGCGCCCCGGCTAGATCTTCGGTGATGGCGATCCGCGCCAGCGCGCCCGCCAGCACCAGGGTCGAGGCCAGAGCGCACGCCGCCCAGATCAGGCCCGCTGCGCCCGCCGCCAGCGGCTTGAGGCTCCAGACCACGGCCGCCAGTACGATCGCGCCGCAAGCCCCGCGCCACAGGCGAGGCAAGGCGCGAACCGCCGCCGACAGCGTCTCGCCCAGTCGCAAAATCCGATGCTCGCTCAATCTACGCCCCCGATGACCGGCGGCGGATATAGCAGGGGGCCATGACACCGCGCCACCCGCCCGCTAGAAGGCCGCGATGAGCGCTTCCCCCTCTCCTTCCCCCATCCACGTCATCGGCGGCGGCCTGGCCGGCTCCGAGGCCGCCTGGCAGATCGCCCAGGCCGGCGTGCCCGTCATCCTGCACGAGATGCGCGGCGTGCCTGGCGTCAAGACTGACGCCCACCACACCGATGGCCTGGCCGAGCTGGTCTGCTCCAACTCCTTCCGCTCGGACGACTGGCAGTTCAATGCGGTCGGCCTGCTGCACGCCGAGATGCGGGCGCTGGATTCGATCATCATGGCCTGCGGCGACATCAATCAGGTGCCGGCCGGCGGCGCCCTGGCTGTGGACCGCGACGCCTTCTCCCAGGCGGTGACCGCCAAACTGACCGCCCACCCCTTGGTCACCATCGTGCGCGAGGAGATCGCGGGCCTGCCGCCGCAGGCGTGGGACAATGTCATCGTCGCCACCGGCCCCCTGACCTCACCTGCCCTGGCCGACGCCATCCTGAAGGCGACGGGCGAGGAGTCCTTGAGCTTCTTCGACGCCATCGCCCCCATCGTTCACGCCGACTCGATCGACTTCGACATCGCGTGGCGTCAGTCGCGCTATGACAAGGAAGGTCCGGGCGGCGACGCCGCCGCCTACGTCAACTGCCCGATGGACAAGGCGCAGTACGAGGCCTTCATCGACGCTCTGCTGAGTGGTCCCAAGGCCGAGTTCAAGGACTGGGAACACGTCCCCTATTTCGACGGCTGCCTGCCCATCGAGGTCATGGCCGAGCGTGGTCGCGAGACCCTGCGGCACGGCCCGATGAAGCCGGTCGGCCTGACCAATCCGCGCGACCCGCTGGTCAAGGCCTACGCCATCGTCCAGCTTCGCCAGGACAATGCGCTGGGCACCTTGTTTAACATGGTCGGCTTCCAGACCAAGCTGAAGCACGGGGCGCAGGCCGAGGTCTTCCGCATGATCCCCGGCCTGCAGAACGCTCAGTTCGCGCGTCTGGGCGGTCTTCACCGCAACACCTATCTGAACAGCCCCCAACTGCTGGACAAGCAGCTGCGGCTGAAGGCCATGCCGCGCCTGCGCTTCGCCGGTCAGGTGACGGGGGTCGAAGGCTATGTCGAGAGCGCGGCCATGGGCCTGCTGACCGGCCGTCTCGCCGCCGCGCAAGCGCTCGGTCGCGACCTGGCCCCGCCGCCGCCCGAGACCGCCATGGGCGCCCTGGTCGAGCACATCACCGGCGGGCATCTGGCAGGATCGAAGTTCCAACCGATGAACATCAACTACGGCCTGCTGCCGCCGCTCGAGGCGCCCAAGGTCGATGAGGCGGGCGTCAAGATCCCGCTGAAGGAACGCGGCCGGGCCAAAAAGCGCCTGATGAGCATCCGGGCGATGGAAAGCCTAAAGGCTTGGCGCGACGCGGGCTGATTTCTGAGGGCCGGGCCGCTCAGCGCAGCTTGGCCAAGCCCGGCCGGAACCCCAGCGTCATCACGCCTAGCAGGATGACACCCACGCCCATCAGCACCCAGGCCTGGGTCAGGTCGGCCAGGTGATCGCGCAGCAGGCCGGCACCCAGCGGCGACAGGCTGGCGATGATGTAACCGCCGCCCTGGACGAAGGCGAGCAGATCCCCGGAGCGCGCGGGATCGTCGATCTGGTCCATGGCCAGTATCAGGCTGAGCGGGAAGATTGCGCCGATGCCGAGGCCCAGGACGATCACGATCGGCACGGCCATGCTGAGGGGCGCGACCACGAGACCGGCCAGACCCGCCAGGGCGAGCACAAGCGCCGTCAGGATCGGTCCGCGCCGATCCGGGAAGCGCCCGATGGTCAGCGACACCAGCAGGCCGGCCGTCACCTCCGCAGCCGTCATGCCGCTGAGCAGATAGCCGGCCGTGGCCCTCGGCTCGCCCAGGTCGATGTAGAAGGGCGGCAGCCAGGCCAGCATCAATGTATAGGCCGAGGTCCCCAGGCCCATGATCAGGATCAGCCGCCACGCCCGCCCCTGACGCCAGAAGGGCAGCTCCGGGTCCGTCGCCTCGACCACTGCGGCGCGGTTCGGCTCTTCGGCTGCGGGGTCGCGTGACGCCGCCAGCCAGACCAATGCTGCGACAAAGGCCGGCGCGCTCCACAGCGCCAGCGTCCCGGCCCAGCCGATCGTCTCGGCCAGACCGGCCGCCGTGGCCGCCGCGACGGCGGCGCCGGCCATGATGCCGGTGGTGTAGAGCGCCATGACCGTGCCGAACTGCGCCGGAAACGCCCGTTTGATGACGACCGGCGCCAAGGCCTGGATCAAGGCGACGCCGACGCCGACGACCACGGCGCTGGCGATCAGGCCGGTCGCGCCTGTCAGCACCACCCGCACCAGGCAGGCCGCACCGATCAGAAGCGCGCCCAGCAAGATCCCGCGCCGCTCGCCCAACCTCCGACGCAGCGGGCGGATCGACAGGGCGCCCAGACCGATCATCAGCACGGGCAAGGTGGTCAGCAGGCTGGCGGCGGTCGAACCCATGCCCGTCGCACCCTCGATCAGATCCAGCAGCGGCCCCACCGCCGCCATCGCCGGCCGTAGATTCAACGCCAGGGCGACGATGGCCGCCAGCAACAGCAGCGAAGCGCCGCGCGCGGGCGTGGCGTCAGATCGTGCGGTCATGGTGGGGACTCCGACTGAAAATCGCGCTAGTCTCTCGACCTCAAGTATCTCGATGTCAAGATAACCATGCCCGATAGAGCTTCTCGCGCCGCCGCCCAATGGGCCGTGCAACGCCCCGACCTGGACATGCTGCCGATGGAGGTGCTGGGACGCCTGAACGAGGCGTCGCAACTGGTGATCCGCGAGCGCCAGACGCCGCTGTTCGCGCGCTATGGTTTGCAGCACGGCGAATTCGACGTGCTGGCGACGCTGCGCCGATCCGGCGAACGCGAAGGCCTGACGCCGACGGCGCTATTCGAGGCGGCGATGATGTCGTCCGGCGGCATGACCGCGCGGATCGACCGGCTGGAAAAGGCGGGTTGGGTCGAGCGGCGCCCGCATCCCAACGACCGACGGGCGACCCTGGTCCGTCTGACGGACAAGGGTTTCGACCTGATCGAGACGATCATGCCCAGCCATCAAGATACGGCCAAAGAGGCCTTGAGCGGCCTGTCGCGAGAAGATCAGAAAACGCTGAACGCCCTGCTGACCCGCTTGATCGCCGGCCTGAACGGCTAGGTCAGATCCGGCCGCGCAGCACGGACCAAAGCAGGCGCAGCCGCTTCAGCGGCTCCGGCCGGTCCGGATCGGTCAGGGCGGTGTGAGCTACGGCCGGGAAACCGGCAGGCGGCAGGCGTTTCAGCGCCTTATTAGCGACAGCTCTCAGGGACGCCGCCTCCTGGCGCCGGCCGGTCTGCGTCAGCCCCCAGACGCGGGCTGCATCGGCCACGGCGTCGTCATGTCCCTGCCCTGCGAGCACACGCGTCGCGACCTGCATCGGGCCAACGTAGAAGGCGTCGAGGTCGTGCGGCTGTTCGCGCACGCGGCCGATGTGGGCGTCGATCAAGGCGTCGAACGGCGCGCGGTCCAGGCCGTGGCGCGCGACTAGATCGGTCAGGGCCTCCAGCACCGGATGGCCCTTGCGTGGCACGCCGGCGAAGACGCCGTCTATCTGTTCCGCCCACCAGGTATAGCGCATCTCGGCCAGCAGCGGCTGGGTCACGCGCGTGGGGATGCTCATCAGCTCGGCTTCGAAGGCGTAGAGCGTGATCAGGTCGGCGCGGGCGCGGTCATCCGCGACCAGGCGACTGGACAGCCAGCGGTCGAGGTCGGCGGTGCGGACCTGTTGGTCGAGCGTATCCGCAGTCTCGGTCAAGCGGCGCGCGACACCGCGAAATCGGCCAGGTCTTCCAGCGCGGCGCGCCAGTCGCTGGACGGCAGGACCGACAGGGCCGCCTTGGCCTGATCGGCATAGTCGCCGGCTAGGTCCAGGGTCGCGCCGATGGCGCCCGAGCCGATGATCAGTTCGCGGGCGCGGGTGAAGTCTTCGGGCGTCCGCTCGCCCTTGGTCACGGTGCGCTCCCAAAAGGCTTCCTCGCGACCGCGCGTGCGGGCGACCGCCAGCAGCAGCGGCAGGGTCGCCTTGCCCTCGTTGAAATCGTCGCCGGCGTTCTTGCCAAGGGCCTCGGCTGTCGCGCCGTAGTCCAGGGCGTCGTCGGCCAGCTGGAAGGCGATGCCCAGCGCCATGCCGTAGTCGCGCAGGGCTTTGATCGCAGCCTGATCGGCGCCGGCGCCTACCGCGCCCGCCTCGGCGGCGGCGGCGAACAGTTCGGCGGTCTTGGCCGAGATGATCTGCAGATAGGTGGCCTGGTCCAGATTGAGGTCGTGGGCGCGCGTCAGCTGCAGCACCTCGCCCTCGGAGATCACCCGCGAAGCCTCGGCCAGAATGCCCAGGGCGCGCATCGAATCCGTCTCGACCATCAGTTCGAAGGCGCGGGCGAACAGGAAGTCGCCGACGAGGACGCTGGTGGGCGCGCCCCAGATCAGGTGGGCCGCGACCTTGCCGCGACGCAGTTCGGACGCATCGACGATGTCGTCATGCAACAGGGTGGCGGTGTGGATGAATTCGACCGCAGCGGCCAGCTTGCGCGGCGCGACGATGTCGTCCGTCGCGCCCACGGCGCGCGCCGCGGCGACGGTCATTAGGGGGCGCAGACGCTTTCCGCCCGCCGAAACCAGATGTTCGGCCAGTTTCGGGATGATCGGCACGTCGGACTGCATCCGATCCAGGATCAGGGTGTCCACGGCCGCCATATCGACCTCAGCCAGCCGCACAAGGGCGTTGACGTCCCCCTTCGGGCGGTGAGCGGCGGCGATGGCGACGTCCAAACGAATACTCTTTCACTGGCGCGGCGGGCCGCGGGAATGGCTTTTTGCGGCCGGGCCGGCTTGCCCCCGCGAGTTGCGGCGCACAATGATGTTCGGCCCCTTGAGGGTCAAGGAGATTGAGGCTTGGAGCCGGTCGAAACCCTGCCGACGACGATCGTCGAGAACGGCCTGTTGAACGGCCGGGTGCGCTTGCGTCAGCCCGCGCGCGGCTATCGCGCCGGGATGGATGCGGCTTTGCTGGCGGCGGCGGTCCCGGCCGAGGCGGGCCAGAGCCTGATCGAGGCGGGCTGCGGAGCGGGCGCGGTCCTGATGCAGATCGCGGCGCGACGGCCGGGCGTGACCCTGACGGGCGTGGAGCGCGATCCGGCGATGGCGGCGCTGGCGACCGAGAACGCGACGCTGAACGGCGCAGCTGGATCAGCTATGATTCGTCAGGGCGACGTGGCGGCGGGGTTTCGGGCCCTGGGCGTGGAGCCGGCCGACTGGGCCATATCCAATCCCCCCTTCTTCGATGACGCCACGGCGTTGCGCGCCCCGGCCGAGAGCAAGCGGGGCGCCTGGATGGCCGACGACGGGCTGAAGGCGTGGACCGATTTCCTGTTGAAGGCGGTGAAGGAAGGCGGGCGCATCGTGGTCGTTCACCGCGCCGACCGACTGGCCGATCTGCTGGCTCTGCTGGGCGAAAAGGCGGGGTCGTTCGCCGTTCGGCCCATCCATCCCTTTGCGGACGAGCCGGCCAAGCGGGTTCTGGTGCACGCCATCAAGACCGGGCGCGCGCCGCTGCGGCTGCTGCCGCCGCTGATCCTGCACGACCGCAAGGGCGGCAAACACACCCCCCAGGCCGAGGCCATCCTGCGCGGCGAGGCGTCGCTGGGATGGTGATCGGGTGGTCAATCGCGACCGGAACGCCTAAATGCCGCCTCCTGACGAAATCGAGCCCGCCCCGTGTCACCCGACGACCTTCCGCATGATCTTCAAGACGGCCTGATCGCCGTCGGCGAGGCCGCGCGCGACCTGCGCGAGCCGTGGTGGATATTCGGCGGTGCGGCCATGGCGCTCTATGGCCTGATCGATATCCATGTGCCCGACATCGACGTGTTGTGCGCGCCGCGCGATGCGCGCAGCCTGCTGGGCGCGCTGGGCGGCGTGGCGATACCCGATCCGGGCGAAGGTCTGTTCCGCTCCGCCGTCTTCGGGCGCGCGCCGGATCAGCCGATCCTGGTCGAGGTCATGGCCGATCTGGAGACACGCGACGGCGGCGACTGGACCCCGGTCGCCTTCGGCTCGCGCCGCCGCGTCTTCGTCGAGGACACGCCCCTGTTCGTCCCGGACATCCGGGACCACATCGCCCTGTACCGCCTGTTCGGCCGCCCCAAGGATCTGGCGCGCGTCGAACAGCTTGAACGACTGATCGCCTGAATGCCTTTCCCCTTCCAGATTTCCGCCACCGAGGGCCGCGCCCGCACCGGGGTGTTGAAGACCGCGCGCGGCGACATCCGCACCCCCGCCTTCATGCCGGTCGGCACCGCCGCCACGGTCAAGGCCATGACGGTGGATCAGGTCAAGGCGACCGGCGCCGACATCCTGCTGGGCAACACCTATCACCTGATGCTGCGCCCTGGGCCCGAGCGGATGGAGCGTATGGGCGGGCTTCACAAGTTCATGGGCTGGGACAAGCCGATCCTGACCGACAGCGGCGGGTTCCAGGTCATGTCCCTGGCCGGCATCTCCAAGGTGAAGGAGGAGGCCGTGACCTTCTCCAGCCACATCGACGGCTCCAAACACGTTCTGACGCCTGAGCGGTCGATCGAAATCCAGGCCGACCGGATCGGCGCCGACATCTCGATGCAGTTGGACCAGTGCGTCGCCTATCCGGCCGAGAAGGATGGAGCCAGAAAGGCGATGGAGCTGTCGATCCGCTGGGGCGCGCGGTCCAAGGCCCGTTTCGGCGAGCGTGAAAACCAGGCCCTGTTCGGCATCCAGCAGGGGTCGACCTTCGCGGACTTGCGCCGCCAGTCATCGGAGCAACTGCAAGAAATCGGTTTCGACGGCTACGCCATCGGCGGTCTGGCGGTCGGCGAAGGCCACCACGCCATGTGCGAGGTGCTGGACTATGCGCCCGAAATGCTGCCGGCCGACCGTCCGCGCTATCTGATGGGCGTGGGCAAGCCGGTCGATCTGGTCGAGGCGGTGTATCGCGGCGTGGACATGTTCGACTGCGTCCTGCCGACCCGCGCCGGCCGTCACGGTCAGGCCTGGACCTGGGATGGCCCGCTGAACCTGAAGAACGCGCGCTTCGCCGAGGATCAGGACCCGCTGGACCCGACCATCGACGGCCCGTCGTCGCAGTATTCGAAGGCCTATCTGCACCACCTGATCCGCGCCGACGAAATCCTCGGGAAGGTGCTGCTGAGCTGGCACAACATCGCCTTTTATCAGGCGCTGACGGCGGCCATGCGTGCGGCGATTTCCGAAGGTCGGTTCAAGCAGTTCAGGCGCGACTTCCACGCCAGCCACACGTCAAACGGCTGACGCCTAGGGGTGCGGTCTGAACCAGCTGGGCGCCGCCGGCGGTGCGCAGTTCCGCTGCATACCCATGCCCTTCAGAAAGGCGCGGCGCATCCGGCCGGACTGGATGGCCGACTGAACGTGCTTTGAATGCTGTTCGGCGCCGCTCAATCGACGAATCCAGTTTCGACCGGGAATAAAGTCGGTCGTCGTGTCGCGTATGGCGTTCAACGCCGCCTTGGCCGCCGCATCCGCCGCCCGCTCGCTGAGATAGGAGCCGTCCTGACGCGGCGGTTCGTCCGTATCGGGTCCCAGCGCTTCGTCCAACCGTGCGACTTCTGCGCCGATGGTCGTGCATTGATTCAGATTGCGCAGGTCGTAGGGATTGGCTTCGGCTTGCAGCAGCACCGTCGGGATTATCTGACGACGCAGGTTGAAGTCTTCCAGCGGCGCCGTCGCCGCCGCCGCGAAGCCCGCCCCGACCTGTTCGGCGCCGCCCATCGCCGACCGACCGGCATTGCAACCGGAAAGCGCAACAAGACTGACTGCGAGAAGAAGGCGTTTCATGTGGTGGCTTAGATCACGCCTGGGCTGGCGATTAAAGCGTAGCGGCGGAAGCGGTCGGTAACGAAGAATTCTCTGATTTTAGGTCACTTTGACCGGTCGTTGGAGTTCGGTCGTGCCTTACATCGCCAAGAGCCTGGAAGCCCTGGACGCCCCTGCTGGTCCGTTCCAACGTCTTACGGAACTGGCCTGCACGGTTTTCGATGCGCCCGCCGCCGTCGTCACCCTGGTCAGCGGCGACAACGCCGTCCTGTGGTGCAGCGATCGTGAACTTGTTCGAAGCCTGCCGCGCGAACGCACCCTCGGCGACCGTCTGCTGCGCCAGGGCAAGGGCGCCGTCCTCGTGGTCGAAGACGGCCTGGCGGACCCCGCAGCGCGCAATCATTTCCTGGTTGCGCCCCCCTATAATCTGCGTTTCTACGCCGGCGTGACGATCTGCGGCCCGGACGGTCAGCCGCTGGGCGCGTTCGGCGTGATGGATCGCAAACCCCGCCCTCACCCCTCCGACGCCCAGATCGCGACGCTGCGAACCTTGGGCGCCATGGCCGAAGACATCATCGCGTCGCTGGAAGTCGGTCGCGTCAGCGATGAGCGCCACGGCACGCTGGAGCTGATCGAAAACATGGCCGGCGTCGGTCATTGGCGGTTGGAGCTGGCCAGCGGCAAGGTCCACTGGTCCGACGAAGTGTTCCGCATCCACGGTCTGGATCGCAAGACCTTCGATCCGCAGGTCGATTCGGCCATCGACCGCTATCACCCCGACGACAGGCCCGGATTGTTGGCGGCGATCGCGCACTCGGCCGAAACCGGCGATGGCTACAAGATGCGTCTTCGGCTGATCCGCGCCGATGGCGAGGAGCGTGCGGTTCTGACCCAGGCGCGCGCAGAACGTGACGACGCCGGGGTCGTGAAGGTCCTTTACGGCGTGTTCCAGGACATCACGGACCAGCAGGCCCAGATCGCCCGCGCTCAGCGTGACGAGGCGCGCTATCGGCTGTTGGCCGAAAACGTGGGCGATGTGATCACCCGCGTTCGCCCGGACGGCACCAGCAAATACATCTCGCCGGCGATCGAAAGCCTGCTCGGCTGGACGGCCGAAGAGATGAACGGCCGGCCCATGGACTATGTCCATCCTGATGATCGGGAGATGGTGACCCGGGCCGTGCTGGGAACCATCCACACCAAGGAGCCGTGCCGGCTGGAGCACCGAGCCCTTCATCGCGACGGTTCGATCGTCTGGGTCGAATGCACCTTCCGCGCCCTTGCTGCCGAAACGGGCAAGCCGTCGGAGGTGGTGGTGGTCATCCGTGACATGACGGATCGCAAGATCCTGGCGGACGAACTGGTCACCGCGCGCGACCGGGCCGAGGCGGCGGCGGCCGCCAAGAGCGAGTTCCTGGCGAACATGAGCCATGAACTGCGCACGCCTCTGACCAGCGTCATCGGCTTTTCGAACCTGCTGAAGGCCAGCGAGGCCTTGCCCGAAGCCGAGAAGGGCTATGTCGCGCGCATCGCCACGGCCAGCGAAGCCCTGCTGTCGGTCATCAACGACGTGTTGGACTATTCCAAGCTTGAAGCCGGCATGATCGAGCTGGAGCCGCAGCGGTTCGACCCGGCCGCCCTGGCGCACGAGACAGTCCAGATGATGGAGGCCCAGTGTCTGGCCAAGGGTCTGGCGCTGCACGTCAACTGGTCGCCGGACATGCCGGATCGCCTGATGGGCGACCAGGCCCGTCTTCGACAGATCCTGCTGAACCTGCTGGGCAATGCCGTGAAGTTCACCAGCCAGGGCTCGGTCAGTCTGTCGGTCGGCGGTGCAATGGACGATAGCGGCGCATGGCGTCTGACGGCGGAGGTGACCGATACCGGCATCGGCATGAGCCCCCAGACCCAGGCCCATCTGTTCGAACGTTTCTCGCAGGCGGATCGGTCGACGACCCGGCTCTACGGGGGCACCGGCCTGGGGCTGGCGATCTCGCGGCGGCTGGCGCGGGCGATGGACGGCGATATCGTCGTCACGAGCCAGCCCGGCCTGGGATCGACGTTCAAGGTCACCGTCCCGCTGCACATCGCCGAGGGCGGATCGGAGGCCGAGGGCCCGCGCCTCAGCGTCATGCCCGAGGGCCGCGTGCTGATCGCCGACGACGCCCCCGCCAACCGCGAACTGATCAGCGTCATCCTTGTCGGCATGGGACTGGAGGTCGCCACCGCCAGCGATGGAGCCGAGGCGGTGCATGCGGTACAGTCCGAAGTCTACGATCTCGTCCTGATGGATATGCAGATGCCGATCATGGACGGCCTGACGGCCACGCGCGAGATTCGCCGGATTGAGCAGGGCGGCGGACGCCGACTGCCGATCATCGCCCTGTCCGCCAATGTTCAGCCGGACCAGATCCAGCTGTGTCGCGACGCCGGCATGGACGACCACCTGGCCAAGCCGCTGCAACTGCCTGCCCTGGTCGCCACCCTGTCGAAGTATCTCGACAAATCGAACGCTCCTATCGCGGCAGATGCGACTGCGCCGGGTCGCTTCGCGACCCACTAACCCAAGTCCCAGACAGCAAAAAGCCCGCCGAAGCGGGCTTTAATTGGTACGTCCTCTCGGGCTCGAACCGAGGACCCTCTGATTAAAAGTCAGATGCTCTAACCAACTGAGCTAAGGACGCACCGCGCGACGTCCGGGCTGGCCCGAACCGTCGAAGGGCGCCTTCTGTTGTAATCCGGCCTTCCGGTCAAGACCCGGTCTGCTACTCATTGGGCATGAAACCGTTAAATGGCGTCCGCATCATCGAATTCGACGGCTTGGGGCCGGTCACCTTCGCCGGAATGATGCTGGCGGACCTGGGGGCGGAGGTGGTGCGGCTGACGCGCGACGCCTCGGCCGGACCGGCGGTCTTCGACGAGGTCGGAGGCGAAGTGCTGCACCGGGGACGAGCGGCCGTTCCGGTCGATCTGAAATCGCCGGCTGATCGCGAGCGCATCCTACAGCTGATCGATGGGGCCGACGCGGTGATCGAAGGTTTTCGACCCGGCGTCATGGAGCGGCTGGGCTATGATCCCGACGTAGTCCAAGCGCGAAAGCCCGCGCTGGTGTTTGGGCGCGTGACGGGATGGGGCCAGACGGGGCCGCTGGCGAACGCGGTCGGGCATGATCTGAACTACATCGGCCTGTCGGGCGTGCTGCACGCCATGGGCGAGGCGGATCGTCCGCCCTCCCCGCCGTTGAACCTGGTCGGCGATTATGGCGGCGGGGCCATGCTGTTGGTGGTCGGGGTGCTGGCCGCGCTGGTGGAGGCCAGGACGACGGGCAAGGGACGCGTGGTGGACGCAGCCATGACGGACGGCGCGGCTCTGCTGGGCGGTCTGTTCCAAGCCTTGCGGGGTCGGGGGCTGTGGAGCGACCAGCGCGGAGCCAACCTGCTGGACGGGGGCGCGCCCTTCTATCGCTGCTACGCCTGTCGCGACGGCGGGTTCGTGGCGGTGGCGGCGCTGGAGCCGCGTTTCTACGCTGCGCTGCTGGCCGGCCTGGAGATCGATCCGGCTGACGCGGTTCAATACGACATCGCCGCCTGGCCGGCCCTGCAAGCGCGGCTTGCGGCCTTGTTTGCAAGCAGAGACCGCGACGACTGGAGCGCCCATTTCGCCGGGACGGAAGCCTGCGTCACGCCCGTGCTGAGCCTGGCCGAGGCGCCGGATCATCCGCACAATCAGGCGCGTGGAACATACCACAGCGGCCTGCCGCAACCCGCGCCCCGTTTCGACGGCGTAGTTGCTGCGCCCTCCCCCAAGTCCGAACTGACCTTGGATCAAATGGTCACAAAATGGTCCGATCACGCAGGATGACCGACGCAGATTTCGGCGCTAAGGGAACAGCTTAGCGCGACAGGCGTTTGGTCGGCGGAGACCGGGGACTTTCATGACACGCTCGATTTTTGTCTTGGCCGCCGCCGCATGCGTGCTCGCGCTGTCGGCCTGCGACGACCGTCCTTCGCGCTCGGACGACGACTATCGCGAGATGTCGGTCCAACCGGCGCCCCCGCCGGTCAAGGAAGAAGCCCCCCCGCCTGCGCCAGAGGTGCAGGACCCGACGCCCACGCCCCCGCCATCGACGACGCTTCCGCCTGAGGAACGCACGTCGGAACAGTCGGTCCAGCCCGAGAGTGAGACGCTGTTCTACTGACGAACAGGTATGCCGGGGGGCGTCCTTTTGACGAAAGATCGAGTTTGACGTTCAGGCCTACCCTGCTGGTCGCCCTCGCGGCGTTTTCGGCCTGCGCCCATGCAGCGGCGGCGGAACCCCGCGCACAAATCCGGGGCGACATGGACGGCGATCTGCGGCGGGCGCTGGAGCGGGCCGTGGGCGAGGTTGACGGCGCGCCGGCCAGCCGCTTCGAGGCCCGTCGTCGCGCCGAGAGCGCCGTGACCTCGGCGACCGCCCTGCTGCGGTCCGAAGGCTACTATCAACCGGTCGTCGAAGACATCGTCGAGGGTGAGGAGACGCCGATCGCGGTGGTCGCGGTCGAACCGGGGCGCCGTTTCCTGCTGACCGATCCAACGATCCAGTGGGCCGATCCAGCGCCGGAGGCCGAGGCGGCGGACAAGGCGAAGACTGCGATCGCGCTGAAGGCGGGCGATCCAGGTAGAGCGGCAGACGTCATATCCGGCGAAGGTCGGGCCGTGGCGGCGCTGGTGCGTGACGGCTATGCCGACGCCAAGGCCAATCCGCGCCGTGTCGTGGTGGATCACGCGGCCTTCACAGTCGCGCCGGAGTATCGCATCGCCTCCGGCGCGCTGGTGCGTCTGGACGGCGTGCGCCTGACCAGTCAGGGGCGAACCAATCCCGCCTGGGTCGCGGGCCTTGCGCCGTGGAACGAGGGCGATCGCTACGATCCCGAAATGGTCGCGGAGTTGGAACGCCGGCTGCTGGATACCGGCGTTTATGACGGCGTCAGCGTCGCGCTGTCGCCGCTGGATCAGATCACCGCCGGCGGTCATCGCCCCGTGGTGGTCAGCCTGCAAGACCGCCCCCGTCGCGTGCTGGAGGCCGGCGCCACCTGGTCGACGGCGGAGGGCGCGGGCGTGGACGTGATCCAGACCCGCTACAATCGCTTCGGCCGCGCCGACACCCTGAGGCTGGAGGCGCGACTGGCCGACATCGACAGCCGGATCGGCGCCGACCTGTCCCTGCCCCACTGGCGTCGGCCCGGCCGGACGCTGAAGCTGGGCGCGGCGGTCGTCAACGAGGACACCGACGCTTACCTACGGACCGCCGTGGTTCTGTACGCCGACCTGCAACAGCGGATCGGCAAGACCTCCTATTTCAACTACGGAATCGGGCTGGACGCCGGGCGCTACAGCGAGACCCGCTACGACTTCACCACCCTGCCCCCGCAGCGTGTGACCTTCGACCGTGATCTGGCCATCATCACCGCGCGGACCAGCGCCTATATCGACCGCTCCAACGATCCGCTGAACCCGACCAAGGGCTGGCGGGTCAATCTGGCGGTTCAGCCGACGGCGGTGACCGGCGAGAGCAATATCCTGTTCCTGCGCACCGAAACGCAAGGCACCGCCTATTTCCCCGTCGCGGGTGATCGCACCATCCTTGCCGGGCGCATGAAGATCGGCTCCATCGTCGGCGGCAGCGAGCTGAACGTGCCGGCCGACCGTCTGTTTTATTCCGGCGGCGGGGGTTCGGTGCGGGGCTATTCGTACCAGAACGTCAATCCGCAGCTGCCGGACGGCACACCGCGGGGCGGTCTGTCGCTGTTCGAAACCTCGTTCGAGGTGCGCCAGTCGATCGGTCAGAGCTTCCAGGCCGTCGCCTTCGTCGACGCCGGGTCCGTGGGCTTCCAGGAGACGCCGAACCTGACCAACATGCGCTACGGCGCGGGCGTGGGCGTGCGCTACATGCTGCCGTTCGGACCGATCCGGGCGGATGTCGCCATGCCGCTCAACAAGCGTGAGGGCGACTCGGCCTTCCAGATCTACATCAGCATCGGGCAGGCGTTTTGACCGATACACCGCCCGAAGCCACGCCTGAAGAAGCGACGCCGGCCAAGGCCGCGCGGCCCGCGAAGCCGCGTCGCGGGCTGATCAGACGCATCGCCCTGGGCGTGGGCGTCGTGCTGGCCGGACTGCTGGTGCTGATCGCCGCCGCCTTGGTCGGAGGGCGTTACTACATCGCCTCGGACGGCGGTCGCGACATGGTGCTGCAACGGCTTCAAGACCTGAAGATCAGCCGCTACGGCCGGCTGAAGGTCTATGGGCTGAAGGGCGATCTGCTCAGCGACTTCACCATCGACCGCATCACATTGGCCGACAGTCAGGGCATCTGGCTGGAGGCGAACAACCTCAGCATGGACTGGTCGTATCTGGCGCTGCTGGGCCGCAGTTTCCATGCGAACGACATCAAGGCCGAGACCATTCGCGTCCTGCGTCGGCCCGTGGTCGAGCCGCCCGCTGGCGAACCGCCCAGCCCTCAGCCGATCTCTGTCCGCATCGACAAGTTCGCGGCCAACATCGAACTGATGGAAGGTTTCTCCAAGGAATACGGCCGTTGGAGCCTGTCGGGGAACGCCAGCCTGCCACGCGCCGGCGCCAAGAGCGCGACGGTCAACGCCGACAGCCTGAACCGACCGGGCGACTTCCTGCGTCTGGCGGCGACCTTCGGCGGCAAGCTGGAAGACACCCGGCTGAACCTTCGCGCCAATGAGGCCCAGGGCGGACCGCTGGCCGGGGCCTTGGGCTATTCCCCGGATCAGCCGTTCTCGGCGGTAGCGGTTCTGAACGCCGATGTCGTCAATGCGCGGGTCCAGACGGGACGGTTCGTCCCCCTGATCGTCCAGGGCCATTTCGGCGACAAGGGCTCTCGCGTCGCGGGCTTCGCCGACTTCAGCAACTCGGACCTGCTGGCGCCTTTCGTCACCAAGATCGGCCGCACCGCGCGGTTCGGCTTCGCCATGGTTCCGACACCGGACAAGGCCAGCCAGGGCGTGGCGTGGAAGCTGATTTCCGACAATGTCCAGTCCGAAGCGCGCGGCCTGATCCGCAACTCCGACCGCAGTTCGCCCGACGGAATCAGCCTCAATATTCAGACGGCCTCGCTGAGCCGGCTGGTCGGGTCCGATGTGGCGGGACCAGCGGCCTATTCCGGCCTGTTCAAGGGCGACGCCCAGACCTGGACGCTGGACGGCCAGGTCACCCTGCTGAACGCCAATGTGGCCAGCTATCGCGCCACGCGCATCGCCGGACCGTTGAACGTCGCGGTCAAGAACGGCCGGATTGATCTCGACGGCGACATTCGCGCGAACGGCGGATCGGGCGAAGGCATCATCGGCGGCCTCTTGGGTCCCGCCCCGCGCGTGCAGATGAAGGCGGCGCGGATGAAGGACGGGGCCATCCTGCTGACCAAGGTCGATCTGCAGGGCCAAGGCCTGACGCTGAACGGCTCGGGCTCGCGCAATCTGCTGGGCGGGATGAACTTCCGCGGCCAGGCGCAGTTGACCGACGCCAGGCGCGTGCTGCCCGACGCGCGCGGCGCCTTCGGCGGCCCGATCCGGGCCTCGTCGGCGCGGGCCGGCGCGCCATGGGTGCTGAACTTCGACGGACGGGGCCGCAATCTGACGGTGGGTCTGGACGAGCTGGATCGCTTGCTCGGCAAGACGCCGCGCCTGCAACTGGCCGGCAAGCTGAACGGCGGACGCATCGAGGTCGAGCGCGGTGAACTGACCGGCGCGGCCGGTCGCGCGGGGGCCAAGGGCATTATCGAAACCGCCGGTAAGCTGAGGCTGGCGCTGGACTGGAACGCGCGCGGCCCGTTCGCGGCCGGGCCGGTCGAGATCGGCGGCGACATGAATGGACGCGGTGCCCTGACCGGCACCCTGGCCCAACCGCGCGTCGATCTGACCGCCGGCTTCCAACAGGTCACGGCCGGCGCGCTGACGCTGAACAACGCCGACCTGACGCTCAGCTTCCGCAAAGGCGCGGATGCGTCGGACGGTCGAATCTCGGTGGTCAGCGGCTCGAACTATGGACCGGCGCGCGCTTCGGGCAACTTCTTCCTGGGCGGTAAGCGCATTCGGCTCAGCGATCTGGACGTGGACGCCGGCGGCGTGACGGCCCGGGGCGCCATCGCCCTGTCCGACAACATTCCCTCCAGCGCGGACCTGACGTTCTCGGCGCGCGCGGGGGCCTTTTTGGCTTCGGGCGAAGCCAACGGACGGGTGCGGCTGACCGACGGCGGCGGATCGGACAGCGCCATTCTGGACGTCAGCGGTCGCAACGTCCGGCTGGCCGGTCAGAGCTGGATCATTCGTAATCTGGATCTGGACGGGCGCGGCACGCTGAACAACCTGCCCTTCACCCTCGCGCTGGACGTGGCCGGCCCCAACCCGGCCCAGTTTAACGGCACGGGCGTCTATTCCCGGCAGAACACGACCCACGGTCTGACGCTGCGCGGCGGCGGCCGGGTGCGGGAGGTGGCGTTCACGACCCGAAGCCCGGCCTCGATCACCCTGAACGGCGCCACGCGCACGGCGCATCTGGATCTGGGCGTGGGCGGCGGCGTGCTGCTGGCCGACCTGCGTCAGGATGCGCGCGGCGCCGCGATCCAGGCCGACCTGACGCGGGTCGATCTGGGCTCGATCTCTCCCGAACTGCGCGGCAACGTGACGGGTCAGGTCGCCCTGCGCGGCGCCGGCAGCGATCTGTCGGGTACGGCCAATATCGCGCTGCAGAACGTGCGCAGCATTGATGCGCCGCGCGGCCTGGCCGTCGACGGACGCGTGGACGCCACCCTGGCGGGCGACCGGCTGAGCATCAAGGCGACGGCGGTCGACGAGGGCGCGGTTCAGGCGTCCGCCGATGTCGTCCTGCCGGTCGAGGCCTCGGCCGCGCCGCTGCGCCTAGCCATCGCCCGGACGCGCGAAATGTCGGGCCGGGTGTCGATCAACGGGCAGATCCAGCCGATCTGGGACCTGTTCCTGGGCGGCGACCGCAGTCTGGCCGGTCAGGTGGCGGGTCAGGCGACGATCGGCGGGACGCTGAACGCGCCGCGCCTGAACGGCCGGTTCGATCTGAGCCAAGGCTCCTATCGCGAGAATGCGGTCGGTCTGGTGCTCAGCGACCTGACGCTGCGGACCCGGTTCGACGACACAGCCGCCCAGATCGAGACCTTCACGGCCAATGACGGCAAGGGCGGCACGGTGTCCGGCCAGGGCCGCATTGGCCTGCGCCAAGGCTCCGGATCGAACGCGCAACTGATGTTGAACCGGTTCCGGGTCATCGACAACGATATCGCCGAGGCACGCGCCTCGGGCCCGATCACCATCGTTCGCGGCGCCGACGGCAATATCCAGCTGGGCGGCCGGATCGACATCGACGAGGCCAAGATCGAACCGGAACTGCCCGGCGCCACCGGCATCGTCTCGATGGATGTGGTCGAGATCAATCGTCCCGGCGGCGATCCGGAGGAGACCGAGCAGAAGGCGCGCGGTCCGCAGATCGGCATGGACATCGTCCTGCGTTCCAGCGGCGGCAAAGTGCGGGTCAACGGTCGCGGCCTGAACGTGATCCTGGATGTGAACGCCCGGGTGCGCGGCACGATCGCCCAGCCGCAACTGACCGGCACGGCCAATGTAGTGCGCGGTGATTATGAGTTCGCGGGCAAGCGGTTTGTGTTCGACGACACCGGTCGCGTCACCTTGTCGACCGATCCCAAGCAGATCCGTCTGAACCTGGCGGCGACGCGCGAGGACGCGGCCCTGACCGCTTCGATCAACGTCACCGGAACGGCCGCCGAACCCAAGATCGCCCTGACCTCCACCCCGTCCCTGCCCCAGGACGAAATCCTGTCGCAGGTGCTGTTCGGACGCTCGGCGTCACAGCTGTCAGCCTTCGAGGCGGCGCAGTTGGCGGCCGGGGTCGCGGCCCTGGCGGGCGGCGGCGGGTTCGACGTGATCGGCAACCTGCGCGAACTGGCGGGTCTGGACCGGCTGTCGTTCGGCGGCGACGCCTCTGCGGTCACGGTTGCGGGCGGTCGCTACATCACCGACGACGTCTATCTGGAGGTCATCGGCGGCGGTCAGAATGGTGCGGCGGTCAAGGTCGAATGGCAGCCTCGGCGCAACGTCGCCATCGCCTCGCAGTTCGGCGGCCAAGGCCAGACCAGCCTGTCGATCCGCTGGCGTCACGAAAGCCGCGAGGCGGGCGACCGTCGTCCGAACCGGGGCGGCCGCAACCGCTAGGCCGCCCCATCGGATCTGTCGCTAGAGAACGTCCAGCACCCGCTCCACGGGTCGTCCGATGACCGCGCCCTTATCGGTTTCGACGATCGGACGTTCGATCAGGATCGGCTGAGCGATCGCTGCGGCCAGGATGGCTTCGTCATCTGCGCCGGCGTCCAGCAGCGCCTTGGCGTCGGCCTCCTTCCTGCGGAGCAGGCCGGACAAACCGAGGCCGGTTCTGGACGCCAATCGCTCCAGCGTCTCGCGGTCCCATCCGGTCTTCAGATATTCGACGACCGTCGGCTCGACGCCCTGCTCGCGCAGCAGGGCGAGGGTGTCACGCGACGTGCTGCATTTCGGATTGTGGTAGAGGACGACCGACATCACGCCTCCTGCTTCAGACGATGCAACAGCATGGCGCCCTGCAGCGACGCGACATAGATCACGCCCGACACGAGCATGGCGGGCCAGGTCGTCAGGTTGATCCACAGCGGAAGGTCCGGCGATGGCATGGTCCCCAGCAGCCGCATCCCCAGATTCGCCACCACGCTGTAGGCGATCAGCGCCAGCATGATGATCGGGATGGCGCGCGTCATCATGCGCCACTGAACCACCGCCACGACGGCATAGAACAGGACGGAGAAGATCGCGCCAGAGGCGATAGCGAACGGCCACATGACCTTCATCATCTCCTGCTGCATGGCCAACTGATCCGCCGACAGACCCATCTTGGCGTACTCCGCGCTCATCGCCGTCTCGAACCAGCCCGAGGTGAACATCCACCAGGTCGGGATCAGGCCGACGATCAGGGCGATGACCAGGCCGATCACCATCGAGCGCGCAGAACGCTGGGCCTCGGCCATGCCGCGCGGCAGCTTCAGCGGGTTCATGGCGCGGAGCCAGAGGTCGATCTTGTTGCGTTGCATTGGGGCCCTCGTTCCGAGCGGAACCTAGCGGTGATCGGCGATGACTTACAGGCCCCGACCTTCACCTTTGGGGTCGAGGCGTCTAGGGTCCGGCCGATGCGGATTCTGACCTCGGACCAGGCCGTCCTCGACCACGTCGCTGCGCGACGCGAGACGATCATCGGCCGCACCATCGACTGGGCCAACATCAACTCCGGCAGCCGCAACGCCGCCGGGCTGAATGCTGTGCTGGATGTTCTGGAAGCGGCGGCGAGCGCCCTGCCCGCCCGTGTCGAACGCCTCCCGACACAGGGCTCGACCACCGTCGCCGAAGACGGATCGGTACGAACCGAGGCCCATGCCGACGCGCTGAAGATCACCGCCCGGCCGGATGCGCCCATCCAGGTCGTGCTGACCGGCCACTATGACACTGTCTTCCCCGCCGACAGCCGGTTCCAGACCGTCACCACGCGCGCCGACGGCGCCCTGAACGGGCCGGGCGTCGCCGACATGAAGGGCGGAATCAGCGTGCTTCTGGCCGCGCTGGAGGCGTTCGAAACCCATCCAGACAAACACGGCGTCGGGTGGACGGTGCTGCTGAGCCCGGACGAGGAGATCGGCTCGCCGGCGTCTGCTCCGCTGCTGTCCGAACTGGGCGCGCGCGGCCATGTCGGCCTGACCTACGAACCGGCGCTGGCGGACGGCACGCTGGCGGGCGCGCGGAAGGGCAGCGGCAACTATCATCTGATCGTGACCGGCCGCGCCGCGCACGCCGGCCGCGCCTTCGACGAAGGCCGCAACGCGGTGGCCGGCGCCGCCATCATCGCCGCCGCCCTGCATGGCCTGAACGGTCAGCACGCGGGCGTCACCGTCAACGTCGCCAAGATTTCGGGCGGGGGCGCGTTGAACGTCGTCGCCGATAATGCCGTGGTGCGGTTCAACGTCCGGGTGCCGGACAAGGCCGCCGCCGACTGGATCGACGCATCCGTACGAGCCATCGCCGCAACACCGCCGTTCGAGGGCCTGACGTTGGATTTACACGGCGGCTTCACCCGCGCGCCCAAACCGATGGACGCCGCCCAGACCGCCCTGTTCGAAGCGGTGAAGGAAGCGGGCGCCCTGCTGGGCCAACCCATCGCCTGGAAACCGTCGGGCGGGGTGTGCGAGGGCAACAATCTGCACGCCGCCGGCTTGCCCAATATCGACACCCTAGGCGTTCGCGGCGGCGACATCCATTCGGATCAGGAGTTCGCCTGGCCCGACAGCTTCGTCGAGCGCGCGCAGCTCAGCGCCCTGATCCTGTGCAAGATCGCGTCGGGTGAAATCGACGCCGCCAAACTGAAATCCCTGCGGATGGAAACCCTGTAGAATGCTTGTCGTCCGTACCGCCGGCCCCGCCGATCTCGACCATCTGCTGGAACTGGCCATCCTGTCCGGCCCCGGCTTCACCAGCCTGCCCGAAGACCCCGACGCCCTGGCCGATCGGCTGGAGCTGAGCCGGGCGAGCTTCGAAGGTCGCGTGCCCTGGCAAGAGGCCTGGTACACCTTGATGCTGGAAGACGGCGACACGGGCGACATCGACGGCGTCGGCTCGGTCAAGGCGACGGTGGGGCTGAAGCGGCCCTTCTTCTCATTTCGCGTCGTCAACAACACCGTTCAGTCGCCCTCGCTGGGGGTGAAGCTGGATCACCAGACGCTGGTTCTGGTCAATGAATGCACGGGCTGGACCGAGGTCGGGTCGCTGTTTCTGAAGGCGGATCGGAGAAAGGGCGGCGCGGGCCGTCTGCTCAGCCAGTCGCGATATATGCTGATCGGCGCCCAGCCCGAGCTGTTCGCCGACAACGTGTTGGCGGAGTTGCGCGGGGTCTTCACGCCCGACGGCGCCTGCCCGTTCTGGGACCATGTGGCGCACAAGTTCTTCCCGATGGAGTTCGACCACGCCGACCGGATGACCGGCTCGACGGATAAGCAGTTCATCCTGGACCTGGCGCCGCGCCACCCGATCTATACCGAGTTGCTGCCCGAACCGGCCCGCGCGGTGATCGGCAAGGTCCATCCGCAAGGCGTGCCGGCCATGGCCCTGCTGGAAAGCGAGGGCTTCCGGCCCAATGGTCTGGTCGACATCTTCGACGCCGGTCCGACCGTCGCCTGCGGCCGCGACAATATTCGGACCGTGCGCGACGCCCGGCGCCTGACGGTTCAGATCGTCGAGGGCGTCGAGGCAGAGTTGCCGGCCCTGATCTCAACCGACAGCGTCGCCGCCTTCCGCGCCGTTCGCGCCAAGGCCGACATCGATGGCGACGCCGTTCGCCTGACCGCCGAAACCGCCGCCGCGCTCAAGGTGCGCAGCGGAGACACTGTGCGAGTAAAATCATGACCTGTTTCACCTCCACCGATCCCGCCACCGAAGCGACCAACTGGGAGGGCGAGGCCGCCAGCCCGGCTCAGGTTCAGGCCGCCGTCGACGCCGCCCGCACCGCCTTCCCCGCTTGGGCCGATGCGCCGCGCGCCGACCGTATCGAGGGCGTCAAACGCTATCAGGCCGTCCTGAAAGACCGCGCGCCCCAGATCGCAGAGGCCATTGCGCGCGAGACCGGCAAGCCGCTGTGGGAGACCAAGACCGAGGCCGCCGCCATGATCGGCAAGGTGGACATCTCGATCCGCGCCTATGACGAGCGCACCGGCGAACGGACCAGCGACACGGCGTTCGGCCGCGCGACCCTGCGGCACCGTCCGCACGGCGTGGCGGCGGTGCTTGGCCCGTTCAACTTCCCCGGCCATCTGCCGAACGGCCATATCGTCCCCGCCCTGCTGGCGGGCGACACGGTCGTCTTCAAGCCGTCGGAAGAAACGCCCCTGGTCGGTCAGGTGATGGCCGAAGCCTTCGCCGCCGCCGATCTGCCCACCGGCGTGGTCAATGTGGTCCAGGGGGGGCGCGAGACGGGCGCGGCCCTGCTGGACGCCGGCATCGACGCCCTGATGTTCACCGGCTCGGGCGCGGCGGGCGCGCATTTCCGCAGAAAGTTCGCCGACGATCCGCATGTCATCCTGGCGCTGGAACTGGGCGGCAATAACCCACTGGTCGTGTGGGACGCAGCGGATGCAGAGGCCGTCGCGGGCATCGCCGTTCAATCCGCCTTCATCACCACCGGCCAGCGTTGCTCGTGCGCGCGTCGCCTGATCGTGCCGGAAGGACCGCAAGGCGATGCCATCATCGAAGCCATTGCCGCCCTATCCGACCGGCTGATTTTCGGCCCATGGGATAGCGATCCCGAACCCTATGCCGGCCCGCTGATCTCGGCGCGTGCCGCCGAGGCGGCGCTGAAGGCGTTGCAGGACCGGATCGACATGGGGGCCAAGGTCATCCGCGCGTCGGGGCCGGTCGCCAATCTGCCCGGCGCCTTCGTCAAACCGGCCATCATCGACGTGACGGGGGTCGATGTGCCGGACGAGGAGATGTTCGCCCCCTTCCTGTCGGTGACGCGCGTCGCCTCGTTCGACGCGGCGATCCAGGCGGCGAACGCAACCCGCTACGGCCTGTCCGCCGGTCTGGTCAGCGATGATCCGAAGAACTGGGACCACTTCATCCGCCGCATCCGCGCCGGCGTGGTCAACTTCAACCGCCCGACCACCGGCGCCGCCGGCGACATGCCCTTCGGCGGCCTGGGAGCCAGCGGCAACCACCGGCCCAGCGCCTATTACGCTGCTGACTATTGCGCCTATCCGGTCGCCAGTTTCGAGGCCGACGCCGTCGCCAACATCGAAGGCGAGATCAAGGGATTGCGATGATCAGCGCTGTCGAGGCCAACGCCGATGGTCTGATCGGGCCGACCCATTCCTACGCCGGTTTGTCGCCCGGCAATCTGGCCTCCAGCCTGAATAAGGGCGAGGCGTCCAACCCGCGCGCAGCCGTGCTTCAGGGCCTCGACAAGATGAAGACCCTGGAGGACCTGGGCCTGCCCCAGTTCGTCCTGCCGCCGCATGAGCGACCGAACATTCCCTTCCTGCGAACCTTGGGCTTCGCCGGCTCGGACGCCCAGGTCCTGGAGCGGGCCTGGCGGAGCGCGCCGTCGTTCGCCGCCGCCGCCTGCTCGGCCTCGCCCATGTGGGCCGCCAACGCCGCGACCGTGACCCCCAGCGCCGACGCCGCCGACGGCCGGGTGCATTTCACGCCGGCCAATCTGCACACCAATCTGCACCGCAGCCTGGAGCACCGACAGACCAAGCGCGCACTGGACGCCCTGTTTGCCGACGCCAGCCGGTTCGCCGTCCACGACGCCCTGCCCGCGGTCGCGCACCTGGCCGACGAAGGCGCCGCGAACCACGTTCGCCTCTGCGCCCAACATGGCGGCCGCGGCGTCAATCTGCTGGTGTGGGGTCGCGAGGCGTTCGAGCCTTGGGACGGCCTCTTCCCCGCCCGCCAGACGCGCGAAGCGTCGGAAGCCATCGTGCGCCGCCACGAAGCCGGACGGCCGGTCCTGGCCCAGCAATCCCGCGCCGCCATCGCCGGCGGCACCTTCCACAACGACGTCGTCTGCGTCGGGGCGCTGAACACCCTGTTCTTCCACGACCTGGCGTTTGAGGACACGGCCGCAACCCAGGCCGCCATACGCCGTGCGGCCGATGGTCTGTTCGAGCCGATCTTCGTAGAGGTCTCGTCCGCCGACCTGCCGCTGGCCGACGCGATCTCGAGCTATCTGTTCAACTCCATGCTGATCCAGGTTCCGGGCGAGGATCGTCTGACCCTGATCTGTCCGACCGAGACCCGCGACAATCCGCGCAGCCATGCGGTGGCGCAAGCGCTGGCCGCCTCCAACGGTCCGATAGGCCGGGTGCAGTATGTCGACGTGCGCCAGTCGATGCGCAACGGCGGCGGACCGGCCTGCCTGCGCCTGCGTGTCGTGCTGACCGAGGCCGAACTGGCGGCGACCAACCCGGCCATGCGCCTGAGCGACGATCTGCATGCGCGTCTGTCGGACTGGGCCGGGCGCTGGTACCGCGATGAACTGCGCCCCGCCGATCTGGCCGACCCTGATCTGCTCACGGAAAGCCGCGGTGCGCTGGACGAGTTGACGGCGATCTTGGGACTAGGCGGCGACTTCTACCCCTTCCAGAGAGGCTGATCCGGCCATGACGACCGCAGCGCCCATGAGCCCCGCCCGCCGATTAAGAAATATCGTCGGCGGATCGGCCGGCAATCTGGTGGAGTGGTTCGACTGGTACGCCTATGCGGCCTTCACCCTGTATTTCGCGCCGGTCTTCTTCCCCAGCGAAGACCCGACGGCGCAACTGCTGAGCGCCGCCGCCGTCTTTGCGGTGGGCTTTTTGATGCGGCCCATCGGGGCGTGGATCATGGGGGTCTATGCCGACCGCAAAGGTCGCAAGGCGGGGTTGACCCTCTCGGTGACCCTGATGTGCACGGGTTCGCTGATCATCGGAGTGACGCCCGGCTATGCCACCATCGGCCTGGCGGCGCCGGCGCTGCTGCTGTTCGCGCGGCTGTTGCAGGGGCTGAGCGTCGGCGGGGAATATGGATCCAGCGCCACCTATCTGTCCGAAATGGCCGAGCCGCATCGCCGGGGCTTCTGGTCCAGCTTCCAGTACGTCACCCTCATCTCGGGTCAGTTGTTCGCCCTGCTGCTGTTGATCGTGCTGCAAAATACGTTGAGCGAGACGGCGCTGGCGTCATGGGGCTGGCGCATCCCCTTCTTCGTCGGCGCGGGCTTGGCGGTCGTCGTCTTCTGGCTGCGTCGCCGGCTGGACGAGACGCATAAGGCGACCGCGGCCAAGGACGCCCCGAAATCCAGCGCCGTGCAGTTGATCCTGAAACACCCGAAAGAGGCGTTCATGGTGCTGGGTCTGACGGCCGGCGGCACCTTGGCCTTCTACACCTACACGACCTATCTCCAGAAGTTCCTGGTCAATACGAGCGGATTTTCCAAGAACACGGCGACAGAAATCAGCGCGGCGGCCCTGTTCATCTTCATGCTGTTGCAGCCGGCGGTGGGGGCGCTTTCGGACAGGGTGGGACGGCGTCCCGTGATGATCGCTTTCGGCGTGCTGGGGGTGTTGTGCACTGTGCCGATCATGACAACCCTATCGACGGTCGAGAGCCCGTTTATCGCCTTCCTCTTGGCGCTGGCCGGGCTGGTGATCGTGTCGGGCTACACCGCGATCAATGCGGTGGTGAAGGCCGAGCTGTTTCCCGCCCACATCCGCGCCCTCGGCGTCGCGCTGCCCTACGCCATCGCCAATGCGGTGTTCGGAGGCACGGCAGAATATGTGGCGCTGTGGCTGAAGGGCGCGGGCGTCGAGAGCGTCTTCTTCTGGTACGTAACCGGGATGATCGGGCTGTCGCTGCTGACCTTCATCCGCATGCGCGACACCAAGCACAACAGTCTGATCACGCACACCTGACGGCGATCACGCCGCGAACCGCCCGCCGCGCTGGGCGTAGGCTTGGGTGCCACGGGTGAAGACCTGATCGGACGGCAGGACGGTCTCGATGGGCAGGTCGTCCTGGCCCTTCAGCGCCGCATAGACCGGGCCGAAGTCCTTGAGCGTCTCGTCCTTCAGGGCTTCCAGACTGTCGATGACGAAATAGACCTGCTGGAAGTCGTCAATCCGGTAGAGGGTCCGCATCACCCGCTCCAGCTCGAAGCCCAGGCGGTTGGGCGACGGATCGTCCAGAGCAAAGACGCTCTCCGTCGCCGAGGAGACGATGCCGGCGCCATAGATGCGAAGGCCGTCCGCCTCCTTCATCAGGCCGAACTCGACCGTATACCAGTACAGGCGCGCCAGGTTCGGCAGCATGCCCAGGCTGGCCGCCCGCTGACCGCCCTTGCCATAGGCCTCCATATAGGCGGCGAAATCGGGGTCGGTCAGCATCGGCACGTGGCCGAAGACGTCGTGGAAGATGTCGGGCTCTTGAAGGTAGTTCAGCTGGTCCGGCTTGCGGATAAACTGACCCGAGACGAAGCGGCGATTGGCCAGATGATCGAAAAAGACCTCGTCCGGGACCAGGCCCGGCACGCAGACGACCGTCCAGCCGGTCAGGGCCTGGAGCTTGGGATTGATCACGTCGAAGTCGGGAATCCCGCCCGCGTTCAGATCCAACGCATCCAGCCCCCGCATGAAGGCGTCGCAGGCGCGACCGGGCAGGATCTTCATCTGCCGGGCGTAAAGCGTGTCCCAGGTTTGGTGCTCGACCTCGGTATAGGCGGCCCAGTTCTGGGGAATGGTCCAGTCGGCGGCCGCGCCCTCGGGCGGCTTTTCGAAGACGTGTTCGAAGTCGGACATGGCGTATTCCTCTTTTGCCGCCATCCTAGCCCGGAGCCGCCATGGCTTCCAACCGTCAGTGCAGACGTTCATCCAGCGGTGCGTGGTGGCCCATGCCGTCGGTGGTGAACCACCGCTCGGCGTCGTCGGGCAGTAGCACGGAATCGCCGTCTTCAAGTGCACCTTCGGCCGCATAGGCGACAAAGCCGCCATCCTCTCCCAAGGCGAAGACGCGGTAGAAAGGCTGGTCCGGCCTGACCAGGCCGCTTTCACCGGCCGGTCCCTCATAGGCGTGATCGACATCCATCACGACGCCACGAAAGGCGTCGTCGCGGTGGCGAACGATCTGGCCGATGGCGAAACGTGCGGTCTGAATGTGGGTCATCGCACTTCATACGATTCAGCGCATGACCCCAATGCCTGCCGGTCTGTTCATCTTCCTGACAGAATGGCTTGGCGCGGACGATCTTGGCGGGTTAGGCTGATCAGGACGGGCGCCGCTTTGGACCGCCCACAACGGATGACGGCCCATGCCGGAGACCCACGGCGCGCCTCGACGGCGCGACGAGCGGTCCCAGCCTTCCCGTTCGCGGGATGCGTCGGGTCGAGATGCGCCGCTGTATGGCGCGCTCGATCTGGGGACCAACAATTGCCGGCTGCTGATCGCGCGGCCGTCACGCGAAGGCTTTCGCGTGGTCGACAGCTTCAGCCGCATCGTGCGGCTGGGCGAAGGGCTGTCGCGGACGGGCCTTCTGGACCCGCGCGCCATGGACCGAGCCTACGACGCCCTGGCCCTGTGCGCCGAGCGGATCGTGCGCAAGGGCGTCGATTCCGCGCGACTGAGCGCCGTCGCCACCCAGGCCTGCCGCGCGGCCGAGAACGGCGCCGACTTCATCGACCGTGTTCGCAGGGGCACGGGCCTGCGTTTGCGGATCATCGATCCCGCCGAAGAGGCGCGGCTGGCGGTCGAGGGATGCCTGAACCTGATCGATCCCAAGGCCGAGGCGGTGCTGGTCATCGATGTCGGCGGCGGCTCGACCGAGATGTCGTGGCTGAAGCGCAGCGGGACCGACTGGACGACCACCGCCTGGATGTCGGCGCCGGTGGGGGTCGTGACCCTGGCCGAGCGGCATCCCGAGCCCCCGAACTCCGGCGAGGACTGGTACGAGGCGATGGTCGCCGACATGGGCGCGGCTATTGCAGCGGGCGGGATCGTCGACGAACCGATGCTGGACCTGTTCCGGCAGAACCGGGCGCATCTGGTCGGCACCTCGGGCGCGATCACCAGCCTGGCGGGCATCCACCTGAACCTGCCGCGCTACAATCGCGACCGGGTCGATGGCTTGTGGATGACGCGCGCCGACTGCGAGGCGGCTGCGGATCGGCTGAAGGCGCTGGGGCCGGACGGCCGGGCGCGCGAGGCCTGCATCGGTCCCGATCGGGCGGACCTGGTTTTGGCGGGCGCGGCCATCCTGGAGGCCGTGCAACGCGCCTGGCCGTCGGAGCGGGTGCGGGTCGCGGATCGCGGCCTGCGCGAAGGCCTGCTGCTGCAACGGATGCGCGAAGACAAGAAGCCGCCGAGGGGACGGCGCCGTCGACGCGGACGGGGCCGGCCGGCCCCTGGTGCCTGATTATGCGGCGGGCGTGACGCGCACCGGCAGTTCGATTTCGCAGACCGAGAAATCCGCGCCACGCGCCTGACGCGCCTGCTGCGCCAGGGTCTGGAAGGTGGCGGAGTTGGTGTTGAGCACGGCCGCCGTCGGACGTTCGGCCGCGGGCAGATCCGACGCCACGCGGACGCGGGTCATCTGATCCGGTCCCTGGACCAGACCATCCGGCGTGTCGCTGGCCTTCAGCGATCGCACGACGTCCAAACCGGACACGACCCGGCCCCAGACGGTGTAACGCTTATCCAGCGCCGGATAGGCCTGACGCATCAGGAAGAACTGGCTGTTGGCGGTGTCATTGCCCTCGTCACGCGCCATGCCCGCGACACCGGGGCAATAGAGCGCCCAACCGTGGACCTTCTTGTCGCTGGTGCCGGACATCAGGGCGTCGGGCTGCGTCTGGACCGGGATGGAATCGACAAAGCCGACCAGGGCGCCCACCGGGGCCGCCACGGGAGTGAAGGCCATGTCCGCGCCACGGCGGAAGGTGAACTCGGCCTTCAGGTCGGGATACCAGCTCTGCCCCTCGCCCGTGCCCAGCGGATCGCCGGTCTGGGCCATGAACCAGTCGATCACCCGGTGCCAGACCAGGTTGTCGAAGAATCCGCGCGACGCCAGCAACTTGATGCGCTCGACATGGGCGGGCGCAATCTCGGGCGCCAGTTCGACCAGAACCCGCCCCTTGTTGGTGTCGATGACCAGCAGGTTCTCGGGCGCGATGGTCCTCCATTCACCGGGCGGCGGCGGAGGCGCGGGAACGGCGGTCGCGTCTTGCGCCAGGGCGGCGCCCGCCGTCGCAGCCAGCACGGCCGCCGCCATCGCCATCGTTCGTATCGTCATCGTCCCCTCCCCCGTTTGCGAAAGCCTCAGCCGCCTGTCACTTCGGCGACCGGCTGAACATCGCAGACGCTGAAGGCGGCGCCGCGCCCGGCGCGCGCCGTGGCGATCCGTTCTGCGAAGGCGGCGCTGCCGGCGTTCAGGACGCGCACGGTCGGACGTTCGGCTTCGGGCAGGGCCGAGGCCATGCGGACGCGGGTCATGGTGTCGGGATCGGTCACCTTGCCGTCCTCGGCGTCCGAACCCTTCTTCAGCTTGCCGACCACATCCAGGCCGGACACCACCCGGCCGAAGGCGGTGTAGATGCCGTCCAGCTGTTCGCGCGCGCCCATCATCAGGAAGAACTGGCTGTTGGCGCTGTCAGGCGAACCCGAGCGGGCCATGCCCAGCACGCCGGGACAGAACAGGCCGTGGGCGTCGACCTTGAAGTCGGCGGTGACCATCATTTGGGCGTCGGGTTGGGTCTGGACCGGCAGATCGCCGACCAGACCGCGCACGCCCGCGCCGACGCTGGGCACTGCGACGAAGCCGGCGTCGCGTCCACGACGGAAACTGAACTCGGCCTTCAGGTCCGGCAGTTCGCTGCCGCCCTCGCCCGTGCCCTTCGGATCGCCGGTTTGCGCCATGAAATCAGGGATGACGCGATGGAACTTCAGACCATCGTAGAAGCCTTGGTTGGCCAGGGTGCGGATGCGTTCCGCATGGTTGGGCGCGGCGACGGGGATCAGTTCGACCAGCACCCGCCCCTTGGATGTATCGATAACCAGCAGGTTTTCCGGCGCGATGGCGCGCCAGTCGGACGCCGCCGGCGCCGTTTGCGCCACAGCCGGGGCCTGGGCCGCGCCGGCTGCAAGAAGGGCGGCGACGGTCGCTGCGATGATGGCCTTACGCATGGTCTTGTCTACCCTAACCGTTCTTGACCTTGGCCCGCACGCGCTCGGCGATGGCGGGGCTGACGAAACTGTCGATCGCGCCGTCCAGCCGGGCGATCTCCTTGACGAGCCGCGAGGCGATCGCCTGATGGCGCGGATCGGCCATCAGGAATACGGTCTCGATGTCCTGATTGAGGCGTTGGTTCATGGCCGTCATCTGGAACTCGTATTCGAAGTCGGCGACGGCGCGCAGGCCCCGAATGATGACGCTGGCGTCCAGCTCTTCGGCAAAATGCATCAGCAGGGTCGAGAACGGCTGGACAACGATGTCGCCGCCGAGGGGCGCCATCTCGGCCTTCAGCATCTCGACCCGCTCGGCGGCGGAGAACAGAGGGCCCTTGTCGTCGTTCTGGGCCACGCCGATGACCAGTCGGTCCACCAGCTTCAGCGCGCGCTTGATGATGTCGGTATGCCCGTTCGTCACCGGGTCGAAGGTGCCCGGATAAAGTCCGATGCGCATGCGTGTCTCCCCGGCCTGTCGCGTGGCGTCAGCGTCGTTTAGCAGGTGCGAAATCAGCGGCCTAGCCGGCTGACGCCATCGTCATCGTCACGATCCGCGATGGGCTGGGGCGCCTGGGCGCTCCCGGCCGCTTCGACCTTGGCGAGCAGGACCGGATCATTGGCGAAGGTGGCGTCGTCGATGGCGGTGATCGGACAGACGGGCGTGGCGCTGTTGCACAGGAAAGCGCCGTCGAAGGCGCCGATCTCATCGAGACGGATCGGTCGCGTTTCACTGGTCAGCCCGACCTCGGGCAGCCCGCGCGTGATCAAGGCCTGGGTCACGCCCGACAGCATCGGGGCCTGGGGCCAGACGATCTGGTCGCCCTGGACAAAGCCGATGTTCCACAGCGTGCCTTCGGTGACCCACCCTTCACCATCCATAAACAGGGCGTCGTCAAACCCGGCGGCGCGCGCGGCGCGGCGCGCGCGAATCAGGCCGAAGGTGGCGAGATGCTTCAGATGCGGCGCCTCGCGCTCATAGGGCATGGCGGTGACCCGCACCTGGGTCGCCAGCGGCGGCGGCGCAGGGGAGACACTGGTCATCACCTTCGGTCGGCCGACATAGGTCGGGTTGCGATGACCGATCTCCGGCGAGAACAGGCTGACGCGCAGCCAGCAGGCGTCTCGGCCGGCGACCGCCAACGCCATCAGACGCCGAAACTCCGCCTCGCTGGGGCTTTCGCCGAACAGTTCGACGGCGGCCTGCTCCAGACGGGCGAGGTGGAGGTCGAGGCCGCGCGCGGCGCCATCCTCGACGCGGAACGAGGTATAGGCGCCGTAGTTGACCAACGCCTGGTGCGCCAGGCCGTCAGGCGTGGCGGGAAGGCCGTCGATCAGAATCGTCGCGCTCAAACGACCCTTCCCTGCTCTGCTGCGCGGAGGCGGATCAGGCCTCGCTGCCTTCTTCTCCAGCGACATCCGCATCGTCCGCGCCGCCGCTTTCCGGCAGACGTTCAACCGAGACAACCTTTTCATCCTTGCCGGTGCGGAAGATGGTGACGCCCTGGCTGGAGCGGCCGACGATGCGGACCTGATCCATCCGCGTACGGATCATTTGCCCACCCGAGGTGACCAGCAGCAGATCGTCCGTCTCCTCGACCGGGAAGGCCGCCGCCAGACGCGTGCCGGCGCGACCGCCCAGGCCGTGGGCCGTCAGGCCCTGACCGCCGCGACCGGTGCGGCGATACTCGTAGGCCGAGGATCGCTTGCCGAAGCCGGTCTCGGTGACCGTCAGGATGAACTGTTCGGCGGCGCCCAGTTCGGCGATCCGCTCCACGGTCAGAGCCGCATCCGCGACCTCGTCTTCAGCCTCGACCGGAGCTGCGGCATCCTCTTCCGCATCCGCGCCGGCCAGGGCCTTGCGCATGGCGTTGGCGTGTTTGACGTAGGCGGCGCGTTCTTCCGGCGTCGCGTCCACACGCCCCAGGATGGCCATGGAGATGACTTCGTCGCCGTCCTGCAGGCGCACGCCCCGGACGCCGGTCGAATCCCGTCCCTTGAACACGCGCACGTCGTCGGCCTTGAACCGGATCGCGCGGCCCAGCGCCGTGGTCAGCAGCACGTCGTCGTCGGCCGTGCACAGGCCGACGCCGACCATGCGGTCAGCGCCTTCCAGCTTCATGGCGATCTTGCCGGCGCGGTTCACGGTGGCGAAGTCCGACAGCTTGTTGCGCCGCACATCGCCGCTCGAGGTGGCGAACATGATGTCGTAGTCGCCCCAGGTCGTCTCGTCCTCGGGCAGAGGCAGGACGTTCATGATGCTGTCGCCCGGCTCGATGGGCAGCAGATTGACGAAGGCCTTGCCGCGCGATTGCGGATTGCCCAGCGGCAGACGCCAGGTCTTCAGCTTGTAGGCCTTGCCGTTGGTGGCGAAGAACAGGACCGGGGTGTGGGTCGAGGCGCTGAACACGCCGGTAATGGCGTCCTCGTCCTTCATCGACATGCCGCTGCGACCCTTGCCGCCGCGATGCTGGGTCCGATAGGCGTTCAGGGCCACGCGCTTGACGTAGCCGCCATGGGTGACGGTGACGACCATGTCCTCGCGCGGGATCAGGTCCTCATCCTCCATCTCGCCGTCGCCTTCCCCGATCAGGGTGCGGCGCGGAACGGCGAACCGATCCTTCACGTCGATCAGGTCGTCGCGGATGATGGCCAGGACGTTCTTGCGGTCCGACAGGATGGTCAGGTGGCCCTGGATGGTGTCGGCCAGGCCGTGCGCCTCGCCGAAGATGTCGTCGCGGCCCAGGCCGGTCAGACGCGACAAGGTCAGGGCCAGGATGGCGCGGGCCTGTTCGTCGGTCAGTTTCAGGCTGTCGCCATTGATCACGACGCTGCGCGGATCGGCGATCAGCTCGACCAGGGCCATCATGTCGCCGACAGGCCAGGCCTTGGCCTGCAGCCGCTCGCGCGCCTCGGTCGGATCGGCCGACGAGCGGATGATGTGGATCACCTCGTCGATATTGGCGACGGCGACGGCCAGACCGACCAGGACGTGGCCGCGATCACGGGCCTTGTTCAGCTCGAACTTGACGCGGCGAACCACGACCTCCTCGCGGAAGTCGAGGAAGATCTGCAGCAGTTGGCGCAGGCCCATCTGCTCGGGCCGGCCGTGGTTCAGCGCCAGCATGTTGACGCCGAACGAGCTCTGCATGGCGGTATAGCGCCACAGCTGGTTCAGGATCACATCGCCGGACGCGTCGCGCTTCAGCTCGATCACGATCCGCATGCCCTGGCGGTCGGATTCGTCGCGAACGTCGGAAATGCCTTCCAGCCGCTTCTCGCGCACCATTTCGGCGATGCGCTCGATCAGGGTCTGCTTATTGACCTGATAGGGCAGTTCGGTGACGACGATGGCCTCGCGGTCCTTGCGGATCTCCTCCACCGAGGCCCGGCCACGCACGACGACCGAGCCGCGACCGTCGCGCAGGGCGTTGCGCGGGGCGGTGCGGCCCATGATCTCGCCGCCGGTCGGGAAGTCCGGGCCCGGCACGATGTCCAGCAGGGCGTCGTCGGTGACGTTGGGATCATCCAGGAGGGCCAGGGCCGCATCGACGACCTCGCCCAGATTGTGCGGCGGGATGTTGGTCGCCATGCCGACGGCGATGCCGCCCGCGCCGTTGACCAGCAGATTGGGGATCCGGCTCGGCAGAACGACCGGCTCCAGCTCCTTCTCGTCGTAGTTCGGCTGGAAGTCGACCGTGTCCTTGTCGATGTCGGCCATCAGGGCGACGGCGGCCGGGGCCATCCGGGCCTCGGTGTAACGCATCGAGGCGGGCATATCGCCGTCGACCGAACCGAAGTTGCCCTGGCCGTCGACCAGCATCAGCCCCATCGAGAACGGCTGCGCCATCCGCACCAGGGCCATATAGACCGAGGCGTCGCCATGGGGGTGGAACCGGCCCAGCACGTCACCGACCACACGAGCGCATTTCGAATAGCTGCGCTCAGGCGTCATGTTCAGATCGTGCATCGAATACAGGATGCGACGGTGAACCGGCTTCAGCCCGTCACGGGCGTCAGGAAGCGCGCGCGAGACGATCACGCTCATGGCGTAGTCGAGGTACGAACGCTTCAGTTCGTCCTCGATCGTGATCGTGGAAATGTCGGAGCCGCCGCCTCCCGGAACGATCGGAGATGCGGCGTTTTCGTAGCTGTCGTCGGTCAATGAAGCGTGGCTTTATGCGGCCGGAATCGGAACGTGATCCGCTGTGACGATTTCTAGCATTCCAGGGCCTCGGTGGCAAAGCGACGTCGCCGTGAAAGCCCGTCTCTGAAAGGACTTTCGACATGCGCGCCACCCGCCTCGCCGCCGCCCTTCTCCTGGCCTCCCCCTTGGCCCTGACAACCGCCTGCGCCGCGACCGGAAACGCGCCCCAGGCGGCCGTCGAACACGCGCCCGTCGGCGCGACGGGACAGGCCGTTCTGATCAACGCCTCGGGCGCCAACATCGGCCGCGTCGACCTGCGTCAGGGGCCGACCGGCCTGCTGATGAAGATCGAGGCTTCGGGCCTGACGCCCGGCTGGCACGGCATCCACATCCATGCGACCGGCGAATGCGCCGCGCCCTTCACCTCGTCCGGGGCCCACATCAACCACGGCGAGCCCAAGGCCCCGCACGGTCTGTTGAACGCCGCCGGGCCGGACGACGGCGACCTGCCCAACGTCTGGGTCGGTGCGGACGGCAAGGTGAACGCCGAGCTGTTCACGACCCGCGCCCGGATTTCGGCCGAAGGCCCCGGCCAGTGGCTATGGGACGCCGACGGCTCGGCCATCATCATCCACGCCAACCCCGACGACCATTCGACCCAGCCCATCGGCGGCGCCGGCGACCGGGTGGCCTGCGCGGCGCTCAGCGCAAGCTAAGTCTTTCTAAGAGACGGAAGATGGCCCGCTGGACAGCGTTCAGCGGGTCTCTTTTTGTGCGAGCAGACGGCGGATCAGTTCGGTCTGCTCCTCCTGCCGGGCGGTCAGGTGTTCGACCTTTTCCAGCAGGGCCATGATCTCAATCTCGGCCTTCAGATTGACCTGATAGTCATTGCCCGCGTCCAGCCGATCCTTTGACGCCTGGCGGTTCTGGCTCATCATGATGACCGGCGCCTGGATCGCCGCCAGCATCGACAGGACCAGGTTCAGGAAGATGAAGGGATAGGGGTCGAAGGCTTCCTTGCGCAGCAGCAGGTTCAGCCCGGTCCAGATCGCCAGGAAGACGCCAAACGCGATGATGAACGGCCACGAACCGCCGAAGGCCGCAACCCGATCGGCCAGACGCTCGCCGAAGGTCTGACGGTCGTCGAAGGTCTCGTTGATGTCTTCGGACACAGGGCGACGATCGGCGGTGCTCTGAACGACGACGGCTTCGTTCGCCGGAAGATCGTGCTTCGCCTTGCCCAGCCAGCGGCGGGAAACGTGGTCGGCGTCGAGGGGGGCGTGGTGCATGACGGGCTCCTGATACGATCAGGAACAGATCAAGCCTTGGCGGCCCCCGCACGCAAGCCCCGTTCGGCCAGGGCCACCAGGGCCACCCCGCCCATGGTGATGGCCGATCCCGTCAGAATCTGCGGCGTTAGGATATCGCCCATGAAGCTCCAGCCGATGAACATCGACACCACGGGCGTGACCAGCAGATAGGGCGTCACCCGCCCTGCCTCGCGCCGCTGGACCAACCAAAACAGCAGGGTCGTCGCCAGCACGGACGACACGACGCCCGCCCACAGCAACGAGGCCCAGACCATGGGCGTGGCGCTCTTCACCGCCTCCCACTGGCCATGCTCGAACACCGCCGAGCCGAAGGCCATAACGGGAAAGGCGCCCAGCGCCAGCAGACCCTGCATCTTCAGCGGCGGGATGGAGGTGGTGCGGCGCGCCACCACCGTCGTCACGCCCCAGGCCGCGCCTGCTGCGATGGCGACAAGGATGGCCTTCCAGTCCTGCAGCGCATGGGCGTCCAGCGTCATCCAGGCTACGCCGACGAAGGCCACGCCCATGCCGATCAGCGCAGCCTTCGAAAGCCGCTCGCCCAGGATCAGGAAGGCGAACAGGGTCGTGAAGGGAATCCAAAGCTGGTTGGCCACCGTGACCGGACTGACGTCCGTCGCCAGCCAATAGGCCGTATAGGCCAGTCCATACTGGATCGGTCCCCCGACGATGACTATCAGCAGCAGGCTCTTCCAGTCCGGAAACGGCGGCCGCACGAAGGCGATCAGACAGGCGGTGGCGATGCCGAACCGGATGGCGCCGACCAGCAGCGGCGACAACTCCTGCGTCGCCAGCTTGGCCCCGGCGTTGTTGACGCCCCACACCACGATAATCGCCACGATGGCGGCGATCTCCAGCCCTGTCAGGGCGTGAGGCCTCTTGGGCAGGGGCGCGGGCGCAGGCGCAACTTCGTAACGGACGTCGGTCATGATCGCCCTATGGCACGGCGCGGCTGCCGCGTCGGCTCACTTTGAATGACCTCAGGTTTCCGCTCAGAAATCCGGCTTGGCGACCATCAGCCAGTAGATGGCCAGAACGCCGGCGAAGGCGGGCCAGCCCAGGGCGAACCACCAGCGGAACAGCCGATGATAGGCGGACGGCAGGGCGGCGCCCTCCCCTGACGCCTGTTCGGCCAGCTTCGTCATCCGGTACTGGATCCACACGACCGGCAGCCAGCAGACACCGATCAGGAGATAAAGCCCATAGGCGGCCAGCAGCCACGGACTGGTCAGGGACCAGCCCTGCAGATGGATCAGGCCCAGGCCGCTGATCGGCTGGATCACCACGGCGGTCGCGGTGAAGACGAAATCAGCCAGAACGACGATGCGGCCGACCTCGGCGACGGTCCTGGCGTCCTTGGTCGCGTGCGCGCGCAGCATGAAGAAGGCGATGCCTGCGCCTGTGCCGAACAGCACCGCGCCCGACAGGATGTGAACGATCTTGAGCAGCACATAGGCGGTCATCGGCGCGCGTCCGTCGCCCGCACGAACAGGCAAAGGGCCATCATCGGCAGGACCTTTAGCCATGGTCCCAGCGGATCGATCCAGAAATGCGGCAGGCTGAGCGTCGCGGCCGTCAAATAGCCGACCGTGGCCAGGCACATGAAGATCGCCACCCGCGCCGTCCACGGCCGCACGAACAGCATCAGCCCCAGCACCACGTCCAGCAACGCGCCCCACCAGGCGATGGGGCCGGCCATGCTCCGGAACCCGCCCTCATGCAGGATAGCGACGGCGCGGTCCCAGCCTGGCCCGAAGCTGATCAGGCCGGTGATCAGCCAGAACAGGCCCAGGGTAACGATGGAGATCGGCCGCACGAACCACAGCCGAGCGTGCCAGACATCCTGAACCGAGGCCGGTGTCTCGGCTAGGAAACGAGTGAAGCCGCGCGACGGGACGCCCAGAGACTGGGCCCAGCCGCTGTCCTGACCCGACACATCATGGTCCATCTGCTTGATCGCCGTCGTGCGGATCGGCGAGGACCAGCCCAGCCGCCCCAGCAGGTCGCCGATCGCCAGGGCGGGCGCAGCCAGGACACCCGGAACGCGGATCACCCGTGCCGGGCGCAACCCCATCCAGCCGCGATACAGACGCACTGTCTCTACCATCGTCACCGGTTCCGGCCCCGGCATATCAAGCGTCCGATGCGACGGCGCGGCAGGCTTCAGCGCCGCGACGACGGCGGCCGACAGGTCGCCCAGCGGGATCGGGCGGAAAATCTGGTCACCGCCCACGACCGGGCTGAACAGTGGAAACGCCGCCAGCGCCCGGATCAGGCCGGTGCCCCCGAAGGCGGCTCGATCCACCACCAGCGACGGCCGAAGGATCAGCCAATCCAGGCCGCTGGCCTCGATCATCCGCTCGGTCTCAGCCTTTGTGCGGGCGTAGTCGGTGCCGGCCCCCTCGTCCGCTCCGACGGCGGAGATATGCACCAGCCGCCGCACGCCCGCCGCCTCGCACGCCGTGATCAAGGCGCGCGGGCCGTCGACATGGGCGGCGCGCGTGTTGTCGCCGGCCCCATTCTGAAGCACGCCGACGCAGTTCACCACCGCTTCCACGCCGACCAGCAGAGGCGCCCAGGCCTGGGGGGTCGTCAGCTTGGCGAAGTCGCCGACGACCCAGTCGAACGTCGGCGCGCGACGGGCGGGTTCGATGATGCGGCGCGCCCCAGCGCGAACGGACCAGCCAGCCGACGACAGGGCCGCCGCCACATGCGAGCCGATGAAGCCGTTGGCCCCCAGGACCAGCACGCGTCCACTCATCCCAGCACCCGGTCCGTCAGATCAACGCCTTTTGGCGGCATGGCGCACCAGGCCGCGCCGGGAAACCGGCGGCGGCGACGCGCGATAAAGTCATAGAGGGTGTCGCGGAGGATCCGCGGTACGATCCCCCCGACGACGGCCAGTCGATAGGGCGGCGGCAGCAGGGCGGCGATGCCGAGAACGCCGTCTGACCGCTCGCGCGCCGCGCCGTCCTGGATCAGCAGCATCGTATAGGGATCGTCGGGATCGACGCCGTAGTGGACGAGAAGCGCCCGACCCAGAGGCGACTGCGTCGGCGCGAGCCGGATCCTCCCTGCTCTGTCATGCTTCAGGATCTTGCGCGCCGAACCGGAGCACAGCGCGCAATCGCCGTCGAACAGAACCAGAGGCCGGTCGTCCGGAAAGGCCGGAACGGCGGGATCCTCACGATAGCTGTAAGGCCCCCGCCCCAACGGTCTGACCTTAGAACGGGATGTCGTCGTTCAGATCGTAGCTTTCCTTGGGGCCGCTCGGCTTGTTGGCGCCGCCGGTGGAGAAGCCCGAGGAATAGTCGTCATCGCCGCGACCACCGCCGTAGCCGCCACCGCCGCCGCCGTAACCACCGCCCGACGAGCCGCCTTCCGAACGGCCGCCCAGCATGGTCAGCTCACCCTTGAAGCGGCTGACGACGATCTCAGTCGAATACTTTTCGACGCCCTGCTGGTCGGTCCATTTGCGGGTCTGGAGCGCGCCCTCGATGTAGACGGTCGAGCCCTTCTTCACATAGTTTTCGACCACCTTGACGATGTTGTCGTTGAAGATGACGACCCGGTGCCACTCGGTCTTTTCCTTGCGCTCGCCCGAGGACTTGTCGCGCCAGGTTTCCGAGGTGGCGATGGACAGGTTGGCGATGCGGTCGCCGTTGGGCATGGAGCGGATTTCGGGATCTCGACCCAGGTTGCCGACCAGAATGACCTTATTGACGCTGCCCGCCATGGAAACTTCCTTCTCGTGTGAGGCGGCGACGACTTCGCCCGCCTCGTCAATTCAGTCCGATGTCTGACCGGGGCGACGGCTCATCGCCAGCCCTTTCGACAGCAAACCCGCTAAATCAGTGGATAAGCATTAACCGAATGTTCCACTTTCGTTCCAGACGCGCAAGCCCTACTTGGCGGCAGGGTCGGCTGCGATGGCGATGGGACGACCCGTCTCGTCGCGCTGGATGGCGCCGGGGATGGCCAGACGACCGTCGCCTGTGCGGGCCATGGCGAAGAAGCGGCTGCCGGTCAGGCTCTTGCCGATCTTGACCCCTTCGCGGTCGACGAAAATGAAGCGGCCCTGATAGGCGCCGGCGATTTCCTGGTTCGAACCGCCCATGCGCAGGAAGCGAAGGCGCATCTCCTCCAGCCGTGCGGCGCATTGTTCGAGCTGGGGCTGGTCGTCGGCGATTTTCTGCAAACGAGGCGGCGCATTGTCCGGCGTCGCCACGAAGTAGCAGGCGCCCTCGGCGAACTCATACTTGGGTTCGTTGGAGCAGGCGCCCAGCAGAGCGATCCCGGCGACGGCGGCGAGGGCGACGAAACGCATCAGTTCATTCCCGTGAATTGGCAGTTGCGATCCTGCTCGGCCAGGGTCCTGAAACGGTTGTTGTCATTCGACTGTTCCACCCGGCGCGGCACCAGACGCAGGGTCGTATCGCCCCAGCGGCCGTATTGGGCGTCGCCCGGCCCGACGCAGGTTCCGGCGTAAAGCGCCTGAACGCAGGCGTTCAGGCTCATGCTTGGCGACAGGGTCCGCCAGTCGGAGCCGGTGTGGCGCAGGCAGGGGCTGCCGCTGGCCACAGGTGTGGGGCGCGGCGCAGGCGTCTGTTCGACGGAGGCCGGCGGCGGGGTCTGGGCCATCTCGACCGCGGGCAGTTCGGGCGGCGGTGCGAAGGCGGCGGTCGGCGCGGCGGCCAAGGCGCCCGTAGCGTCCAGCCCCACGTCCAGAGCGTCCGTCGCCAGGCCATTGCGCTGGGCGCAGACCGCCAGGGTCGCCATACCGACGAACTGGCCATCGACGAAGCAGCGCAGTTCCCGCGTCGGCTCCAGCGTGGGCGCCTCGGCCAAGTTGACGACCAGGCCTCCCTTGGACGCCGGCGGCGTTTCCGTCGTCTTGTCGCCGCCGCCCGTAAAGATCAGGGCGAGCACGACGGCGATGACGATCGCCACGCCGGCGCCGACCAACAGGATGACGCGGTTGTCTTTCGGAAGGGCCATGAACGGGCTTTCGCGGATGAGGAGGTCAATAACTCCGACCCGGCCTCGGGCGTCAACCGCCTTGACCGGTCACGAACCGCGATCAAGCCGTCAGGCGGCTCAGCGCAGCCTGATAGTTGGCCAGCAGCGTCTGCTGGTAGGCGATCGAGGAGCCGTTGCCGGTCTGTGTGTTGGTTATGCCGCCGGTCGAGGGCGCGAGGGCGCGATAGGAAGACCGGACCGCCGTCATCGCCTGGGCCAGCGAATCGATGGCCGCCTTGATCGAGGCGGGATCGTTCAGGTTCAGCTTGTTCGACAGGTTCAGCCCATAGGTCTTGATCGCGTCCTTGTCCGGCTTCACCGGACTGACGAAGCCGGGCGTCAGACCCAGCGCGCCCAGGGCGTCCTTGCCGATCGCCCCAGCGGAGATGACGGCGCCGTCCTTGTTGGCCGCCGTCTTGATTTCCAGGCGCTGGACAATGGGTTTGGCCTTCAGGTCGGTGATGACCTTGGCTTCCAACTGGCGGCCAGACGCGGCGTTGATCTTCTTGGCCAGGCTTTCCAGCGTGTCCTTGGCGTCGATGGTCACGGTGACGGCGCGGCCGCCGGCCGCAGGGCTGATCGAAAACTGATCGCCGACGCGGGCCGAGGTAGCGACGGTCAGCAGCTTGGAATCCGCCTGCATGATCTGGCCTTGAGGCAGGCCGAGGCGGTCGAGCACGCTGGCCCCGCCCGCTGCGATGCTCAGGCTGGTCGGCTTGGCCTGATCGCCGTCCGCACGCCAGGTTCGGTTCGATTGGACCTGGCCCGTGGCGAGATCGATCTGGGCCAGATAGCCGGACGTGGGGTCGTCCTTGCCGGCGCCTTCCGCCCGGTTCGTGCCCGTGATCCAGACCTTGCCGTCCTTGATGGCGACGTCGGCAGCGGTGTCCGCGCCCGCCCTGCCGAAATAGGTCAGTTGGTCGCTCGCCGAGGCCTGAAGGTCCGCCGACAAGTTGGCGATGAAGACATCGCTGCCGCCGGCATGCGCGTTGGTCACCGTGGCGATATCGAGGGCGGTGTTTTCGGTATGGCCGGTCACGACCACCTTGCCATTCTCGACCGATATGCCGGCGATCGCGCCGCTGGCGTAGCCAAGGTCACGCGTCGAAGCCAGGCTCGGCACGCCGTCGGCGTCCAGGGTGAAGCGGCGCACGACCGCCTTCCCGTTCTCGACGCCGGCCGTATAGAGGTCGTTTCCTGACACCGTCATGGCCTGAACGGAATCGTCGCCGCTGGTGCCGAACTGCACGGTCGCGACGTTCACGCCCACGTCCGGGCCGTTGATCTTTATCGGCTTTTCCTGGAAGGCCTGAAGATAGGAATCCCAGCCGCCCAGGGCCGCATTGCCCGGCATGGCCGATTTCGACCGGCCGGCGACATAGACCATGCCGTCGGCGCCGAAGCGGACCTCGGTCGCCTCATCGGCCGCCTTGGCGCCGCGCCGCTGTGTCCACAACTCCTGGCCCGAACTGTCGAACACCGAGACGAAACTGTCGGCCACGGCCGCGTTGTCGCCGCTCTTGCCGGGTTCCAGCGCCCCGGTCACCGATCCGGCCAAGGCGACCCGGCCGTCATCGTCGATGGCGATGGAGAAGCCGTTGGCGCTAGAGGCGGCGCCGAGCAGCTTGGTCTGCATCAGATTGCCGGCGGAATCATATTTCATCAGGGCGACATCGCGCGCACCCTTGATCGGTTGACTGGCGTCGCCTGCCGTCAGTTCGGCGACGACCCAGATGGAACCATCCGGTGCCACGGCGCTGGCCTTAACCGCGGCGACCCCGTCGGGCAGATCGGCGTGCCCCACCCTGCCCTCGACCCAGAACGGATCGTCGACGCCCTGCTGGGCGGCCGGCGCCGCGCCGCCGTCGGCCTGGAACTTCAGCAGTTGGCCCGCCGTGCCGGTCTTTCCGACCCCTTGCGTCACATAGACGGCGTCGGAGGTGTCGACGGCCTGGAAGCTGATGGCTTCGCCGGTCCCGCCATTGACCTTCAACGCCCACTGATCCGGTCCGGCCGGCAGGGTGATGGTCTTGGTCCCGCTTTTGACGGTCTTCGGCTCGGCGGGGATCAACTGAGCGCTGATGCGCGTCGCGACGCCCGCGTCCTCCAGCTTGCCGTTCATATAGGCGGTGATATTGGCCAACGACCGATCGGTCGCACCTATCTCGGACAGGTCCATGGCGATCGCCTGCTCTCCGGCCGCCGTCTTGACTGTCACGGAGAACTTCACGTCGCCCTCGAACGCCTTGACCGTGGCGGTGGGGTCGCCGTCGTGGATGAGGGCGGTAACGAAACTGGTCGGCGCCCGTTCCAGCGCATAGGTGCTCTTGACCGAGGTCTGGGCCAAGCCCTGCACCAGCCGCATATCTTCGAAACTGGCGGTGCTCAGATAGGTCGACAGTTCGGCCAGGCCTTCGCCGAAACGCTTGGACACCAAGGCGGCTTCCGACGCGCTCAGCCCCTTGACGCCAGCACGGTCGGCCAGGGCGCCCAGCGTGTTCAGGCCCTGATACAGGGCGAACATCTTGCGGTAGTCGGTGGAAGCGCCGGCCAGATCCAGGCTGACATTGCCCTCGTCGATCAGGCGACGGCCGCCCAGGGCCGCACGGACCAGGTCGCTGGCCTTCGCCGGTGTCGCCGTGGACGACCAGGGGGCCGTCGGTTGGGTCTTCTTGGTTTTGACGGCCGGGCTGGCGGTCGTGGCGGCGCCTGACGACGACGTCCCCGTCGTCGTTCCGAAAAGACCCAGCAGATAGCTGTTGTTGATCATTCAGACGGCTCCGACCCTATCGTGCGGCGGGCGTCGATAAGGAACCGTTAAGCTGTCCGATCAGCCCTTGAACAGCGACAGGATGACCTGCGGCGCCTGGTTGGCGATCGACAGGGCCTGAACGCCGAGTTGCTGCTGGACCTGCAGGGCCTGGAGGCGGGCGCTTTCCTTGGCAAGATCCGCATCCACCAGATTGCCGATGCCGGCTTCCAGCGCGTCCGACAGCTTGCCGACATAGGTGGTGTGGCGTTCGATCTGCTTGGACTGGGCGCCCAGTTCCGCCAGACGCGCGCTGCTGGTGGTGATGGCGGCGTTGACGGCGGCCAGGGCCGTGTTGGCGTTGGCCTGGCTGGTCAGGGTCGTGCCGGTCAGCGACAGGCCCGCGACGGTCAGGTTCTGACGATCCAGCGCGATGGTCTCGGCGCCGTCGGCGCTGGCCAGGAAGTTCAGCGTCGTCGTCGCCGAACCGTCCAGAATGTTGGCGCCGTCGAAGATGGCGTTGTTGGCGAACGAATCGATCGAGCTCAGCAGCGCCTGAAACTCATCATTGTAGGACGTGCGGGTGGCGGCGCTGGCGCTCGGGTCCGCCGCTGCGGTCGCCTTCTGCTTTAACTCCAGCAGGATGTCCGAGATCTGCTCGCCGGCCGCCAGCGAAACGTCGGCGATAGATGTCGCGCGGTTCAGGCTGGTGGTGACGGCTTCGAGCGATCCCCGGTCGGCGCGTTGACCTTGCGCGACCGCCCAGACCGCGGCGTTGTCGCGCGCGCCCTGAACCTTCAGCCCCGTGTTCACCCGGCTCTGCGTCGCCGCCAACTGGTCGTTGGTGCGGTTCAGATTCTGCAGGGCGATCATCGCCGAGGTGTTGGTGTGGATGCTGGTGGTCATGGCTTCAAGCCCCCGGACGTTCTGTGGGCTACAGGATTAACCATGAGTCGTAATCACATGGTTAACGCGCCGGAAACCATGATTGCGCCGTCCGGCGAGCCGGCGGCGTTAAAGAGTTTGAGCCCTGGCCTGTCTTCAGACGGCGGTATCGACCAGACGACCGCCGCGGTAGGTCGGGTCGGTGTTCAACTTCTCGACATCCTCGCGCGGCAACTGGCGGATCACCTCGCCCGTCACACGGTCCAGAACCTTGTAGACGAAACGGTTGTCGCCCATGGCCTCGATGGTCAGTCGAAAGCGGCTGGCGTCGTGGTTGTCGTTCCTGGCCGCCGGCGCCGGCGTTGCAGGCTGGATGGCGACCGGACTGACGGGAGGGATTTGAGGTACGCTTACTGATCTTGCGACATTGTCTGTCATGGCTCCACGCACAGGTCGTCCTGCGCCCTCTAGAGAAACAAACGATCAGCCGGAGCGGTCGCGAAACCGCTCCGGCCGCGCGTCTTAGCGGAACAGGCCCAGCAGGATCGAGCTGCCCTGGTTGGCGATCGACAACGCCTGCACGCCCAGCTGTTGCTTGGTTTGCAGGGCGGTCAGCTTGGCGCTTTCCTTGGCCAGATCGGCGTCCACCAGATTGCCCACGCCGGCTTCAAGAGCGTCCTGAAGCTTGTTGACGAAGGTGATCTGACGGCCCAGCGACTTGGACTGGGTGCCCAAGGTGGCCAGGGCGCTCGTCGTCGCCGAGATGGCGGCGTCGACGTTCGCCGCGGTGGCGTTAGCGGCCGTGACGCTGCCGGTGTTCACGGCGGTGATCGCCGCGTTCGAACCCAGTGCCGTCAGGCTGTTCACGCCATCGAAGGTCGCGCCGGAGATGGCCGAGGCGACTTCCAGACCCAAGGCGTTGTAGTCGGCCAGATAGGCCGTCTGCGCCGAGCCGGTCGACGAGGCGATGTTGACGGCGAGCGACTTCATCTCTTCCAGGGCGGAAGTGACGGAATCGCCGGCGGCCAGAGCCACGTCGGTGATCGACTGGGTGCGTTGCAGGCCGGCGCGAACGGCGTCCTGCGAGGCGGCGTTGGCGCGTTGCGACGTGGCGATCGCGAAGATCGCACCGTTGTCCTTCGCCGACGACACCTTCATCCCGGTGCTGATCCGGTTTTGGGTCGTGTCCAGCTGTTGGCTGGTCTTGTTCAGGCTCTGCAGAGCGACTGCGGCGCCGTAGTTCGTATTGATGCTGGGCATTTCTAGCCCTCCTTTTCACTTCGTGAGAGCCCCGGCGTTTTGCCGGGGTGAGCGTTTTGCTCGGGGTTCAAGGCCACGACCCCGCCGGCGGGACGGCGAGGTCTCCGGGCCTTAGCGGAAGAGGCTCAGCAGTATCGAGCTGCCCTGGTTGGCGATCGACAGCGCCTGCACGCCCAGCTGTTGCTTGGTTTGCAGGGCGGTCAGTCGTGCGCTTTCCTTGGCCAGATCAGCGTCCACCAGATTGCCCACGCCAGCTTCCATCGCGTCCTGAAGCTTGTTGACGAAGGTGATCTGACGCCCGACCGACTTGGACTGGGTGCCCAGGGTGGCCAGGGTGCTGGTCACGCCCGCGATCGCCAGATCGACGTTCGCGGTGGTGTAGTTGGCGACGGTCGGCGTGGCCGCCGTGAACATCGCCAGTTGGGTGTTCGCGCTGACCGCCGTGGCGGTGCCCAGGCGATAGGTGCCCGAACCCGTCTGGACGTCGGTGGTCGTGCCTGCCGCCGTGTTCAACAGGTTGACCCCGTCGAAGCTGGCGCCGGCGATCGCGTCGTTGATTTCCTTGCCCAGGGCAGTGAAGTCGGCCTCGTAGGCCGTCTTCGCCGAACCCGTGGACGAGGCGATGTTGACCGCGAGCGACTTCATCTCTTCCAGGGCGGAGGTGATGGTGTCGCCGGCCGCCAGGGCCACGTCGACGATGGACTGGCCACGTTGCAGCGAGTTGCGAACCGCGTCTTGCGAGGCGGCGTTGGCGCGCTGTTGCGTGGCGATGGCGAAGATCGCGCCATTGTCCTTGGCCGAGGAGACTTTCAGGCCGGTGCTGATCCGGTTCTGGGTCGTCTCCAGCTGGGCGCTGGTCTTGTTCAGGCTCTGCAGGGCGACTGCGGCGCCGTAGTTCGTATTGATGCTGGGCATTTCTGGCCCTCCTTGTTCACTTCGTGAGATCCCCTGGCGTTTTGCCGGGGTGAGCATTTTGCTCAGGTCCGGGCGCCGGGAACCGACGACCGATCAGATGCGGCCTTGGCCCGACCGCCTTAGCGATCGGGCCGTGGGCCTTAGCGGAACAGGCTCAGCAGGATCGAGCTGCCCTGGTTGGCGATCGACAGCGCCTGCACGCCCAGCTGTTGCTTGGTTTGCAGGGCGGTCAGCTTGGCGCTTTCCTTGGCCAGGTCTGCATCGACCAGGTTGCCGACACCGGCTTCCATCGCGTCTTGCAGCTTGTTGACGAAGGTGATCTGGCGACCCAGCGACTTGGACTGGGTGCCCAGCGTCGCCAGCGACGATGTGACCGTCGCGATGCCGGCGTCCACCGCAGCCGTCGTGGCGCCCGCACGAGCGACGGAGCCGCCCGTCAGGCCGGTCACCGAGGCGACGCCCAGAGGCGTCGTCAGGCTGTTGGCGCCATCGAACGAAGCGCCAGAGATCGCGGTGGCGATTTCCGCGCCCAAGGCGTTGAAGTCTTTCAGATAGGCCGTCTCAGCATCCGAACCGGCAACCGAAGACTGGATGCTGACAGCGAGCGACTTCATCTCTTCCAGGGCGGAGGTGATCGTGTCGCCGGCGGCCAGGGCCACGTCGGTGATCGATTGGCTGCGTTGCAGCGAGTTACGCGTCGCGTCTTGCGAAGCGGCGTTGGCGCGCTGCTGGGTGGCGATGGCGAAGATCGCGCCATTGTCCTTGGCCGAAGACACCTTCATGCCGGTGCTGATCCGGTTTTGGGTGGTTTCCAGCTGGGCGTTGGTCTTGTTCAGGCTCTGCAGGGCGACTGCGGCGCCGTAGTTCGTGTTGATGCTGGGCATTTCTGGCCCTCCTTGTTCACTTCAGTGATTTCCGGCGTCGTTTTGCCGCCGGGAGCTTTTTGCACGGTGAGTAAGAAGCAATTGCCGGGCCATTTCTGACCCGCACAAAAGCCTACAACTAACTGATTTTACTGGTTTACCTTTGATTTACCCTCCTTCCGACCCGGCAGCTCTTGCCGGGCTGGTCCGTGCACCAGGCAAGATTTGCCGGGTGCACGTCGAGTTGGTCTGCGCCTGTGCGGGTTCACCACACGGCGAAAGGCGAAGCCTTCAGCCCAATGGCGGGCTTAGTTGCGGAAGAGGCTCAACAGGATCGAGCTGCCCTGGTTGGCGATCGACAGCGCCTGCACGCCCAGCTGTTGCTTGGTCTGCAGGGCGGTCAGCTTGGCGCTTTCCTTGGCCAGGTCTGCGTCCACCAGGTTGCCGATGCCGGCCTCGGTCGAGTCCTGCAGCTTGTTGACGAAGGTCAGTTGCCGTCCGACCGACTTGGACTGGGTGCCGATCGTGGCCAGATCCGCCGTGATCGTGGCGATGGCGGTATCGACGATGGCGGTCGTGGCGCCGGCGCGGGCGGCGGTGCCGGCGGAGACGGCCGTGATCGGGGCGGCGGCCGCCTTGTCGGTCGTTCCGAAACCGATCTGATAGGTTCCGCCGCTGACGTTGGTGGTAATGTTGGTGGCCGTGGTGGTGTTCCACAGGTTGACGCCGTCGAAGGTCGCGCCCTTCAGCGCCGCGTCGATTTCCTTACCCAAGGCGTTGAAATCGGCCAGATAAGACGTCTCGGCGGCCGAGCCGGCGACCGACGATTGAATGCTGACGGCCAGCGACTTCATCTCTTCGAGGGCGGCGGTGATGGTGTCGCCGGCGGCCAGGGCCACATCGACGATCGACTGTCCGCGCTGAAGTGAATTCCGAACCGCATCCATAGCGCCCATGTTGGCGCGCTGGGTCGTCGCGATGGCGTAGATCGCGCCGTTGTCCTTGGCCGAGCCCACCTTCAGGCCCGTCGAGACACGGTTTTGCGTGCGCTCCAACATAGCGTTGGTCGTATTGAGGTTTTGCAGCGCAACAGCGGCGCCGTAGTTCGTATTGATGCTCGTAGCCATTTTGGCTTTCCTGTTCACTTCGTGTGATGTCCGACGCCATTTTAGCGTCAGGAGCGTTTTGCTCGGTCTTCAGGAGAGCAAGGGCGGGGCCAGTCCAAAATTCGACGCCAGCCACACTCCGACATTGATTTAATTGAACTTATCTCAGCGGTTTGCGAAACGACCCGGCAAGCCTGCACACGAGGCGGCAGAAGTTGCCGAGTCGTTTTTGCAGGGCGTCAGTCGCGGCGTCGCACCTGCGCGTCCTGCATCGCGCGTTCGGCCAACAGGGTCTCGACCGCCAGCCGCCGCGCCCCGTCGCAAGTCACGATCTGGGCGCCGCGCAGCAGATAGGCCGCGTCCAGATCGCCGGCCGTCGGTTCAGCCGGCAGGGTCGCCAGCGCGCACGGGCGTGTCGCCACCTCCGGCAAGACCAGTCGCGCCGGCGCAACCGTCGAGATCGGGGGCGACGCGGCACAGTTCGCGGTCATGGTCGCGCAGGCGATCAGCGCGGCGGTTCTCCAAGGGATGGTCGGCATCGTCGGCGCTCCTGGCCTGGATGACAGCAGCCGTGGTCGCCCGGTCCGCCGCCCCCGTCATGTGGTGATAGTGATCGACGCGCTGGGCCTGAGCCGCAGCGCCTTCGATTTCGATGCGTCGGGCGTCAGCCTGCGCCGCCGCGACGGCAGTCGCATCCCGCGCCTGAGTGCGCGCGGCCTCCAGACGCTTGTGCTGCAGGTTCAGCGGATCCCAGCGAAAGCCGAGCCCGCCCAGCAGGACGACCCCCAGCGCCACCACCGCCGCAGCGGTCGTCAGCCAGCCGAGCGGCGTCAGCGCCCGCAGTATCGATCCGGCGCTCATGGAAAAGCCTTTCGATCCAGCTCGAAATGCGGACCGTCCCGCAGCGTCTTCCAGTCCCCGCCCCAGATCAGCGACGTCTTCAGATCCAGCGCCGCCGCCTTGAACGCCTGGGCGATCCGGCCATACAGCGGCCAGTCCCACCGCACCTGCCCTTCGACCAGGGCGACGACATCGACGGCATGGCCCGTCAGATGGCGCGAGCGCGCGGTGCGGCTGGCGCCCGCCTTGATCAGGGCGGCCTGACGTTCGGCCGAGCGCAGCCCCTCGGTGATCATGAAATCCACGGGCGTGCGGGTGATGGCCGCCTCGACCACCGCAATCAGAGCCGGATGCACGCCGACGAGCCGCGCGCGCGACCGGCTGGACAGACGAAAGCTCATGGTCGACCTCCGCTGATCCGCAGCCGGGCTGTGGCGATCAGGGTGATCAACTGTTGAGCGGTCGGCGCCACCAGATAGAGCACCAGGATCAAGGCCAGCAGGCCCATCAGCCCGTCCGTGATCCTGGGCAGCATCTCAGCCGGCATCCGCCCGACCGTGCGCATCAACAGTACCCACAGCCCCGCGCTGACAGCAAAGGCATAGAGGCGACGAAACAGCCACCGCCCCTCCGCCAAGGGGATCGCCCCCTGTTTGTGTCGGATCATCGTTCGTCCTCCTCGTCATAGGTTCCAATGGCGCAGCGGCCGTCCCAGCCGGACTGGGCGCGCCATTCCCCGTCGCTGAGGCTGTCGGGCGCTTCCCACGCCTCGGCCTCCAGCACTTCGACCGGCTCGGCCGGATGTCCGCGCCGGCTCATCCCACGACCGTGATCAGAACCGCGCCCGAAGCGCCCGAACCGCCTTGGCCGCCGAAGGTCAGGCCCGCGCCGCCTCCCCCGCCCCCGGCCCCGAACAGCGCGCCGGCGCCGCCGGGACCGCCCGCTCCGCTTAATGATGCATCACCGCCCCCGCCGCCGCCGCCGACCATCGACAACAGCGGCTTGGGCGAGGCTTGCCCCGCAGCGCCCGCGACACCGCCGGCCGCGCGAAGGCCCGACCAGCCGCCGACGCCGCCCGCGCCTCCGGTATGGGCGACATCCGCCGCGCTCAGACCACCCCCTGCTCCGCCTCCGCCCGGCCCGTCCGCGCAGAGGGTCTCTGCGCCCGTCGCCGCCGTCGCGGTTGTCGAAGAGCTCCCGCCGGGATTGGCGAGCCGTTGGCCGATACCGCCTACTCCACCGACGCCAGAGCCGCCTGCGGCCCCTCCCGTCGCGCGCAACAGGACCGTTTCACCCGTCGCGACCTCACTATCGCCGCCCGAAACGCCACCGATCCCGCCGGCGCCGCCCGTGATCGTCAGGACACCGTCCAGATCGTCGACTGCCCAACGCCCGAGGCTCAGCCCGCCGGCGCCGCCTCCTCCGCCGCCGAGGCGCGACGCACCAGCAGGGCCCGCCAGCCCTGCGCCCCCGCCGCCTCCGCCGCCCACGCACGTCGCCTCGACCCAGCGCGCCCAGGCCGGCAGGGCATAGTCGTCATCGCTGGTGACCAGCGCCGTCTCGCGCCGGATCGCGCCCTGATCGAAGGCGATACGTCCCGTCGCACGATCGACGCGACACACGGACCGCCATATCCCGGCGTCGTCGCAGGCCTTGAGGCTCAGGTCGTCGTCGCCGATCAGACCCAACTCTGCGCGGGCGGCATACCCGCTCTGGAACAGCAGCGACAGGACATCGCCCGCCGTCGCCTTATTCAGCGTCAGGCGCAGGTCGCCGTCGCCGCCTTCCTCCTCGCCGCGCGCCGTGAACAGGGCGGCGTTGATCTTGGCAGCCAGGGGATTGGCGTCGTCGGCGGTCGTCCCGAGACCCAGCCGCGTTAGGCCCTGCACCTCGCCCAGTCGCTGCCCCAGCGTGATCCAGCCCTCATCGGCCCGCACCACCACGACGCCTTCATCCAGGACGCCGGCGATCATGCCGTCCGGCCTCGTCACGACGGTCCAGCCGCCGCGCTCGAACCGCATCAGGGCACCGGCCGCCCGCCCGGCCCAGGCTACGCCTTCGGCCTCTTGCGGCAGGATATAGAGATCGCCATCCGACGCATCGGCCGGCTGGATGACCGTCGTGCGACTGACCACCGCCGTCTGCAACAGGGCGTCCAGCCGAGTCAGGGCCGTATTCAGGGTCACATGCTTCTGCATCTGCCCCGCCGCCAGATAGGGCAGGTTAAGACGCGCGCTGAAATCGTCGCTCATTCTTCTCTCCGTTGTCGTGGAGATCAGTCTGGGCGCAGCCCTTCCTCAGGCCGGAAGACGGGCGGTCATTTGGATCAGGTCCTTGATTTCAGACAGATTCGTTGCGGAGAAAACGATGGCTAGGCCGCCTCAGCCAGCGCATCTCAATCGTGCAGATAGATGATCCGCTTCAGCGTCTTGTCGTTCTGCACGCGGGCCTCGTGCATCTGGTGGTCGCCGGTGGCGCGCGCATTGGCCTCGGTGTCCTCGACCCAGTGGGTGCTTTCGATATGTTTTTGCAGCGCCCGCGCCGCCATCAGCTGTCCGGGAAAGAAGGTGTCGACGATGTCGCCTGCGATCGGCACCGTCCCAGTGGCGGTGTCGATGGCCATATAGGCCCCCATGCGCGCCAGCGTCGCCGGCGTCGCCTTGGCCCGCACGGCCTGAAGCATCAGCCAGCCGCCCGTCCCGACAGTGTATGCCGTGCCGACGACCGGCACCCAGGTCAGCATGGCGTCCAGCCCCATGCCGAACGGGCCGATGCCGATGACCCGGTCCGACAGTTTCTTGACGCCCTCGACATTGGACCAGATGTTCTCGATATCCCGGATCGACCGTCTGGCCATGTCGCCCTCCAAAGCGCCGCCTTAACGCTGGGCGAGGCTTCCTGTTCAATCCGAGAGATACGTCTTCGATGACACTGATCAAGCTGGCGGCGAATGTGACGGCGAGCGCCCTGCTGCTGGGCTTGGCGGCTTTCGGCGTGGCGGCGCTCAGCGGCATCGGCCATCGCTGGGTGGATATCCTGGCGCAGTTCACATCGCCGGTGTTGCTGGCGGCCCTCGGCGTGACCGTGGCGTGTCTGCTCTTTCGCCTATGGCCGGCCTCGATCGTCGGTGGACTGGCGTGCGTGGTGCTGGCCCTGTCGGTCTGGCCGCAATGGACGCCGACGAAGGGCGTGCCCGTGCCTGACCAGCCGATCGTCCGGGTCTATTCGGCCAATCTGTATGTGTTCAACACCGATGTCGCTGCCATGCGCCGGTCCATCGCGGCCGCCGACGCCGACATCCTGGTGCTGGTCGAGTTGGGGCAGGCGCCGGCGTCGCGGCTGGACCAGTTGCTGCCGGACTATCCCCATCGTGTTCTGATCGGCCAGGCGCGCGCAGGCGACCACGCGCGCTCGATCATCGCCTCGCGCTATCCGATCCTGCAACGCCTGCCCGAGCGTCCCGACGGCCTCAGCGCCGTGGGCGCGACGGTTCAGACGCCCATCGGCCCGATCAACGTCTTTGGCGTCCACCTGACCCGACCCTGGCCTTATCAGTATCAGTGGGGCCAGATCAGCCAGGTCATGGCCCTGGCAGAGCGGATGAAGGCCGCGCCAGACCATCCCGTCATCGCCGCCGGGGACTTCAACAGCGTCTCCAGCGCTCGAATCGGCAAACAAATCCAGTCCGACCTGGGCCTGGTCCCCGCGCCCGGCTGGCCCGGCACCTGGCCCAGCCAGATTCCCGCCTTCGCCGGCATCACCATCGACCAGATCTATCGCTCGCCTGATCTGGCCCTGATCACGCGCCGCCTGGGCGAGCCGACAGGATCCGACCACCGCCCCGTCATCACTGAGTTCACCCGCGCTCAGTCGCGATAAGGGTCTTCAGCCGCGCTTCATGACCCTCGGCAGGGAAGTCGTCAGCGACCCAGCCGTCCTCGAACGCTTTCAACACCCGCCCTGTCTCCGGCCCTGGCGTCAGGCCCAAACGCGCCAGATCGCGCCCCCCCACAGGCATCTTGGGCGGAGTCCAGTCGGCAGCCAGCGCCCGCAGCCCCGCGCCATCGCCCTCGCCGGCCGCCTGGGCGCGCATCAGCCGATCTTCGAACGCCCTGCGTCCCAGCCTGTAGATCGCCGCCCGCGCCTCTGCGTCGCTCATCATCGGCGAAACGGCAGGCCCATCCGCGACCGCCGCGGCCAAGCGATCTCGCACCGCGTTCGACAATCTCAGACCACCCGCGATCTCCATCACCCCCGCCACATCGGCCGGAAGCAAGGCTGACAGCCGCATCACGGGATCGTCGGTCAGGTCACACATCGCTTCAAACAGCGCCAGCGCCTGCGCCTGCGGCAGCGCCTGGGCCAGCACGCCGGTCTCGGCCATCGCCCGCACCGCCGCACGCGGGTCGGGCGCCGCCAGCAGTTTCAACACCTCCTTGGACACCCGCTCGGCCGACAGTTGCGCCAAGCCGCCCTTCAGCGCCGCGCACGCCGCCAGCCCGACCGCGTCCGGCTCACCCCGCCCGTACCAGGCGTAAAACCGGAAGAAGCGCAGGATGCGTAAGTAGTCCTCGCGGATGCGCGTCTCCGCCTCGCCGACGAAAACGATGCGTCCCGCCGCCGCATCCTCCAACCCGCCGCCGGTGGGATCGAACACCGTCCCTGCCGCGTCGGCGTAAAGGGCGTTCAGCCGGAAATCCCGCCGCGCCGCATCCTCGGCCCAGTCCTCGGTGAAGGCGACCACCGCACGGCGTCCGTCCGTCTCCACATCGCGACGCAGGGTCGTGATCTCATAGGGACGCCGCTCCGACACGCCCGTCACCGTGCCGTGCTCGACGCCCGTCGGCACGGCCTTCAACCCGGCCGCCTTCAGCGCCGCCATGGTCTGTTCGGGTCGCAAGCGCGTGGCGATGTCGATGTCGTCGACGGGCTGTCCCAACAGACTATTCCTCACGCAGCCGCCCACGAACCGCGCGCAGCCCGCACCGCCCGCCGCTTCTAGCGCCCGCATCACCGCCCGCGTCGCTTGGCTTTCCAGCCAGGGCTGTCCCTCCACAGAGACGCTCATGCCGCATCCTCGTCGGCCGCCGCCTCTGGCGCAGCCTCGTCGCCATACAGCCGGACGTGCAAAGCCTTCAGGATCCCCGCCGTCACGCCCCAGATGTAGCGCTCGCCCCAGGGCATAGCCCAGAACCAGCGCCGCAGCCCCTCGTCCATGTCGTAGAAGTCGCGACGATGGTTGGCGGCGTCCATCAGAAAGTCCCACGGCGTCTCGAACACCTCGGCGACCTCGTCCGGCGACGGTGTCGTGACCGGCGCCTCGCGCAGCCAGCCGATCACCGGCGTGACCAGAAATCCGGTACCCGTCTCATAGGCGTCCGACAGGCCCAGCACCTCGACCGCCGTCGGGTCCAGCGCCACCTCCTCGTCCGCCTCACGCAGCGCCGCCTGAACTGCGGTCTCGCCGGGGTCCAGCCTTCCGCCCGGAAAGGCGATCTGCCCCGTGTGCCGCGCCAGGGTGTCGGCGCGCCGCGTCAGCAGCACGGTCGCCCCCTCAGGCCGCGCCACGATGGGGATCAGCACCGCCGCCGGCCGAAGTTCCTTGGCCGTCCGTGTCGCTTGCGGATTCAGGTCAAAGTCCGACCGCGCCGCGACCAATCCAGGCCGCCACGTCTCGACCGGCGCCAGCCGATCGACCAGCCGCGCCCTTAAGGTCTCCAGGCTCACGTCACCGCGCCCAGCGAGAAGACTTGGCCGCCCGACCGAACGACCAGTCGTCCATCGACCTCTTGGGCCATCTCGACCATTTCATAGAAGACCGACCGTGCGATGCGCGCCCACAGATCGCGGCGCACATGGATGCGCGGCGCCGGCTCGCCCGTCGTCGGATCGGTTTCGACGACGATGGGATCCGCTTCGCTGGCCCTCACCTCGTCGCCGACATCGGTGGTGAAAACCAGGGCGTCGCCTTCCCTGCGCATCGCGACAGCCCGCAACGGCAAATCCTCGACGGTGATCTTCAGCTTTTCGACCGGCGTGACCAGGTGATAGCCGTCCGGGTCCTTCCTCAGCACCGTCGAGAACAGTCGCACCAATTCCTTGCGGCCAATGGGCGAGCCTTCATGCATCCAGACGCCGTCCGTCCGGATGACGATATCGATTTCGCCGCAATGCTCGGGATGCCAGAGGTGGACCGGCGGCAGCCCCTTGCCGGGCGCCTGTTTGGCCGCCTCGGCGACGGCGTTCAGTCCTGACTTGGGATTATCCATCCCCCTGACTTAGGCCCCGCGAGCCGTGCGGGAAAGGGTCAGCCGATGCGAACCGAACCCGAAACCTGATCCACGCCGGTCGCCAGCCACAGGACGCGGCGACGATCCACGGGTCCGGGCAGGATCGCCTCGGGCGAAGGGGCGAATCCGAACCGCTCGAAATAGGCCGCGTCCCCGACCAGCAGCACGCCGCCGACGTCCAGCGTCCGGGCCTGATCCACGCACGCCTGAACCAGTTCGGCGCCCAGACCGTCGCTACGGCGGCTGGCGTCCACGGCGATCGGCCCCAAAAACAGAGCCGAGGTGTCTCCAACCACGACCGGCCATAGCCGCACCGAGCCCACTACTTCCCCGTCGCGCTTCACGACAAAGCCCGCGCTTGGCTGCGAGCCTTCACGCAGACGCTCGGCCGTCTTGGCGAACCGCCCAGGCCCGAAGGCGGCCATGACCAGCGCATCCACGCCTTCGGCGTCAGCCGGGGTCTCGGCTTCGATACGGCTTACGGCCGGAGGTATGGAAAGGGCGTGCGACATTGGCGCGCGCACCTAGAAGCAAAGCTGCGCCAAATCAAGGCAAGGCCTTGTGACGTCCGCTTAACCCGCCTTTGAAAAGTCCGGCGCCCGCTTCTGCGTAAAGGCCATGAAGGCCTCCATCGCCTCTGGGCTCTTCATCTGCGAGCCGAACGCCTCGCCCTCGCGCTGCATCAGCGCCCAAATCCCTTCGGCGTCGCGCATCAGCCGCTTGGTCTTGCGGATCGAGTTGGGCGCTCGGGCCGCCACCTTCGCCGCCAAGTCTGCGGCCGTCGCCTCGACCCGATCGGCAGGGACCGCGCGATTGGCGATGCCCCAGGCCAAGGCCGTCCGGCCATCCAATGGCTCGCCCAGCGCGAACAGTTCGAAGGCCCGCTGATGACCGATCACGGCCGGCAACAGCAGGCTGGACGCCGCCTCGGGGGCCAGGGCCAGGTTGACGAAGGGCACGGACAGAAGCGCGTCTTCCGCCACCACCACCAGGTCGCAGTGCAGCAGCATGGTCAAGCCGATCCCGACGGCCCGCCCCTTCACCGCCGCCACCGCCGGCTTGTCCAGGTCCGCCAGCGCCTTCAGGAAACGAAACACAGGCATGTCGCCCGGCCCCGCCCCTTGCGAGCCCAAGGCGATGAAGTCCTGAATGTCGTTGCCGGCAGAGAAGCTGTCGCCCTCCGCGCGCAGCAGCAGCACCCGCACCGCATCGTCGGTCCGCGCCCGCTCCGTCGCCTCGGCCAAGGCCGAATACATGGCCTGGGTGATGGCATTCTTCTTGTCGGCCCGGTCCAGCGTGACGGTCAGGACGCCGTCGGCCAGTTCGCTGCGGATATGTTCGCTCACGTCGTTTCCTCGTCCTGTGCGACGGCGCTCCACCAATCGACGCCGCTCTCGTCCCGCGTCCGCTGGGCGCGGCCGCGTCGTTCCAGATAGTTCAGATGCGCCTGAGCCTCGCCTGTGGCCATACCCAGCACCCCATCCCCGACCACTCGACCGAAGACGGCGGAGAAGCCGTCGACCACCCTAGACGGTTGACGCAACGTCCGCTCAAGCCGTTTCAGCGCGACCTCATGCCCCCGCTTCAGAGCGTCGAGCCGCGCATGCACGCCGTAGAAGGGCTCGCCATGCGCCGGCAGGACGAACGCGCCCTCCGGCAACAGCGCCCTCAGCTTGTCCAGCGAGTCCATCCAGTCACCCAGAGGGTCGGCTTCCGGCTCCGTCGACCAGACCGAGACATTGGAGGAAATGCGCGGCAGGATCTGATCCCCGGCGATGAAGACGTCGTCCGACCGCCGCCACAGGCAGACGTGCTCCGGGCTATGGCCCGAACCGACCACCACACTCCAGTCGTCGCCGTCGATCTGAACGACATCGCCGTCGGACAGTCGCAGATAGCTGCGCGGCATCGTCGCCACGCCCTTGCCGAACCCGCCGTAGTCGGCCCGCCAGCGCGCGATCTGCTCATCGCTCAAGCCTGCGGCGCGATAGTATCGCTCGCCGTCCGCCGGCGCATCGCCTGCCTCCTCGGCCATCAGCATCCTCGCGGTCACATACTCCAGTCGCGACATCAGCAACGGCGCGCCCGACCGCTCACATAGCCAGCCCGCCAAGCCGATATGGTCGGGATGCATATGGGTGCAGATCAATCGCGTCACGGGCCTGCCGCCTAGTGCCGCATCCAACGCCGTCTCCCACGCTGCGATGGTCGCCGCGGTCTTTAGTCCCGTATCGACAAGGATCCAGCCGTCGCCGTCCCGGATCGCATAGACATTCACATGGTCCAGCTGAAACGGGAGGGCGAACCTCAGCCACAGCACGCCGGGCGCGACCTCGATCGCCTCGCCCGCGCCGGGCACGGCGTCGAACGGATAGGTCAGGCCCCGCCCATCCTTCGCGGCCGTCGCCGGCGCCGTTCCATCAGCCAAGTCAGTCTCCAATCGAAACGCGCAGATACTTAGCCCGCGTCCCTCGCCGCCGTCCACACTCGCCTTGACCGCGTGCCAATACGACGTCACGTAGTCGGTAGTGACAAATCTGGGTGTCGATATGAAAGCTCGAATATTCGCCGCAGCGACAGCGCTCGTTTTCAGCGCGATTTCCGTGTCTGCCTTTGCGCAAACGACGCCGTCAACGGGGTATGGGCCTGCAGGATCTCGAAACGGGATCGAAGCCCCCAGCGAACGGGTGACACCGTCGCGTGTTCAGCGCCCCAGCAACAACCAACCGCGACGCGAGCGTCAACCGGCACCGCCCACGGCAGAAGAGATTTTGGCGGCCGCGCAGCAACAAGCCACCTTGGCCAGCGCCAACTGTCAGGTCAGTGAAGCCAAGCTGCTTGGGCAAACTGCCGACAAGACGTCGGTGTATGAGGTAGCCTGCGCCACGGGTCCTGGCTTCATCATCGAATCGAAGACACCACCGTCCGCGACCAGCTGCATTGCGCTCGCCTATTCGGCGCGCGTGGCACGTGAACGCGATCCCGCCGCCGATGTCGGCCTGCAATGCACGATCGCCGCCAACACCGACACCGACAAGTTCTTGCGCGAATACGCCCAACAGGCCGGCGTTCCTTGTGCGGTCGATCAGACCAAGGTGCTGGGACAGTCCAACGGCGGTGTTGTCGTCTACGAAATCGGGTGCTCCGACGGTCCGGGCTTCTGGATCAGGCAAGACGCCGGCGTTTGGAGCAAGACCCCGTGCCTTCAGGTCCTGGCCGAGAACGGCGCCTGCGAATTCACGACCACGGCCGAAAACGCCACCTTCGTAAAAACGCTCCTCGCGGGCTCGGAAGCCGCATCGTGCAACGTCGTCGAAGCCCGTCTGATGGGGCAGAACGCAAACGGCATGTTCTATGAAGCCAAGTGTGAAGGGGCCGATGGCGTCATCGCCCGCGTGAACGCCGAAAACGCGGTTCAGCAAATCTACCCTTGCGCCACCGCCCAGCGGATCGGCGGGGGCTGCAAGCTGACAACAGCGCCTGGCGCTGCTGCGGCGCCCGCCGGCGGTCGCCTCTAAGCCAGCCAAAAGACTGATCGAAGGGCCGTCGGAGGATCCGGCGGCCCTTTTCTTTTGTGCCCTCTTTTCCAAAACCGAGACGCAGCCTAGCGTCGCCGTCATGCGCATCGCCACCTGGAACGTGAACTCCGTCAACGCCCGCCTGCCCACCGTTCTGGCGTGGCTGGAGCAGGCCGCCCCCGACGTCGCCTGTTTCCAGGAGATCAAATGCGTGGACGAGAAATTCCCGCGTGAGGCCTTCGAGAGCCTAGGCTACAATGTCGAGACCCACGGGCAGAAGAGCTACAACGGCGTCGCGCTACTGTCGAAGTATCCGCTGTCCGACGTGCGGCGCGGCCTGCCCGGCGACGAAACCGACGAGCAGGCGCGCTATATCGAGGCCCTGATCGAGGCTCCCCGACCCATTCGCGTCGGAGCCATCTATCTGCCGAACGGTAATCCAATCACGACTGAGAAGTTCGATTACAAGCTGGCCTGGTTCGATCGGTTGAACCGCCATGCCCAGGATCTGATGGCGTATGAGGAGCCGCTAGCCCTCTGCGGCGACTACAACGTCATCCCCGAGGCCGAGGACGCCAAGAACCCGGCCGCCTGGACCGACGACGCCCTGTTCCAGCCGCAGAGCCGCCAGGCCTTTCGCGCGCTCAAGAACCTGGGCCTGGCCGACGCGCACGAGATCGGCGGCGAACCGGCCGGGACCTACACCTTCTGGGACTATCAGGCCGGCGCCTGGCAGCGCGACCATGGCATCCGTATCGACTTCGCGCTTCTGTCGCCCCAGGCAGCCGACCGGTTCAGGGGGATCGAGACCCACCGCGACGCGCGGGACATGGAAAAACCCAGCGACCACGTTCCCGTGGTTGTCGACATTGATCTAGAGGCCTGACGCCGATGGCCGACGTCTTGCGGGTGGTGCTGCTGATCGCCCTCGCGGCGGCCCTGCTGACGACCTTGGCCCTCGCGCTGTCGTGGTGGATGGAGCCGCCACGCCGCCTGCACCGCGCCATGCTCAAGACCTTGGGCGCCGCGCCAGAGGTCGAGGCCCTCTCGCCGGGCGAAGGTCGCGCCTGCGCCCTGAACTTCGACGTCGAACAAGTGGTCGTGCTGTGGGCTAACGGCGCCCATGGCCTGGTCTACGCCTTCGATGAGGTCGAGGGGGGCGAGATCATCGTGGACGGCCACGTCGTCGCCCGCATCCGCCGGGGCGAGGCGCGCAAGTCGCTTGACGTGCTGGCCCCCGACGCCGAGCAGGTGGTGCTGCGGCTGATGTTCGCCGACGCCCGACACCCGGAGTTCGAGCTGGCCCTTTGGGATGCCGCCCTGCCCGTCCAGACCGGCTCGCCGGGCGAGGCCCTTCGTCTCGGTCGCCGCTGGCTGTCGCATCTGGAGGCCCTGCTGAAGGGCTGAGGCGCCGCTTGGGCCTTTCAGTCGCCGCGATGCGGCGTTAGAAGCCCGGCTCACTCCTAACCGACACGCCTTTATCAGGGAGGCCGCCTTGGCCCGCCTTTTCGACGCCTATATCGTCGCTGACTGGACCGCCGCCGAAACCAAGAAGCTCGGCGACACCTCGCTGTGGATCGGCGTGGCCAAACGCGACGTGCGTTTTCGCCTCTATACCGAGACGCATAATGTCGCGACCCGGGCCGAGGGCGAAGCCCTGCTGGGCTCGATCCTGGCGGACCACAGAAAGCGCGGCGACCGGGTGCTGGTCGGGCTGGACTTCAACTTCGGCTATCCCGTCGGCACGGCCGCGCGGCTGAAGCTGGACGGAACCCCGTGGCAAGCCATGTGGAAGTTCATCGCCTCCAACATCGTGGACAAGGCCGACAACACCAACAACCGCTATCAGGTCGCGGCCAAGATGAACCGGTTGATGACCGACGAGGCCTGGCCTCTGTGGGGCGCACCCGCCAAACAGGCCCAGCGCTGGTTGACCACGACGAAACCGCCCGCAGGCTCCGGCGCCGACATCCCCGAGTTCCGCGCCACCGAAAACGCGGCTCGCAAGGGCCGGCTTCAGCCCAAGAGCGTGTGGCAGATGCACGGCGCCGGCACCGTGGGCGGCCAGACCCTGGTCGGCATCCCGGCTGTGCGGCGGCTTCTGGAAAGCCTCGGCCCGTCAGGCGCCGTCTGGCCCTTCGGCACCGGCTGGCGCGCGCTGACGTCCGAGGACGTGGAACCCTTATCGGCCCTGGTTGTCGAGGTCTGGCCGTCGATGCACGAGACCAAGCCTCAACCCGGTGAGTTCAAGGACCAGGCCCAGGTCCGCTCCACGGCCGAGGCCCTCGCTCGGATGGACGAGGTCGGCGACCTGGCCAAGGCGTTCGCCCCGCCCAAGGACGCCACGCCCGAGCTGATCGCCCAGGTCGAACAGGAAGAAGGCTGGATTCTAGGCGCCTAAAAAGTTCAGTCAGCCGATCAAGGCCCGCGCCGCTGCGCGTGCTTCGTCGGTGATCTCGGCGCCGGACAGCATTCGGGCGATTTCCTCCTGACGGCGCTGGTCGTCCAGGGCGACGACGGTGGTGGTGGTCAGGCCGTCGCGGTCGGCCTTCATTACCTTCCAGTGGGCATGGCCGCGCGCGGCGACCTGGGGGCTGTGGGTCACGACCAGGACCTGAGCGCCGTTCGACAGGCGTTTCAAGCGTGAACCGACGGCCTCGGCGACCGCGCCGCCGACGCCCTGATCGACCTCGTCGAAGATCATCACGGGCTGACGCATGTCCTCGCGGCTCGCGAGAGCGGCCTTCATCGCGAGGGCGAAACGCGCCAGTTCGCCGCCCGAGGCGATGGCGTCCAGCGGGCCGAAGTCGATTCCGGCGTTGGTGGCGATCTGGAAGCGCACCGTCTCGACGCCGTCCGGCCCGCGTCGGCCCTCGATCGGCTCCAGCGCCACGCGGAACCGCGCGCGCTCCAACTTCAGCGGGCCCAGTTCTCCCATGACGGCGGCGGTCAGCCGCTCGGCGGCGGCTTCCCGTGCCGAGGTCAGGAAAGTGGCCGCCAAATCATAGGCTTCCGCCGCCTCGGCCGCCTCGCGCCCGGCGTTGGTCAGCGCCTCCTCCCCGTCCTCGATCAGCCGCAGCTGCTCGCGCAGGCGAATGCGCAGGGTCGGCAGGGCGTCGACCGTGGTGTGCAGCTTGCGGGCGGCGGCGCGCAAGGCGAACAGCCGCTCCTCGGCCTTGTCCAGACGGCCGGGCTCATAGTCGAAGGCGTCGGCGGCGGCGTCCACGGCGGCGAGGGCTTCCGCCGCCTCGACCATGGTACGGTCGATCGCCTCCACGGCGGCCGACAGTTTGACGATGACCGGATGATCGCCCTCGGCCCCCGCTTGCCCTGCCCTCTGGCGCGCATGTTCGACGGCCCTCAACGCCGCGCCCAGCTTCTGGCTCAGCTTGTCGCCGCCTAGTTGGGTGCGCGCGTCGCCCAGATCCGCGATGGCCTTTTCGGCGGCGCCCAGCAGGGCGCGTTCGCCTGCCAGTTCCGTCTCTTCGTCGGCGCGAGGATCCAGCGCATCCAGTTCGGAGAGGTTCAGGCTGATCTCTTCACGCCGCGCATCGGCGTCCGCCGCCTGCGCCTTCAGCTCCGCCAGCTTGGCCTCGGCGGCCCTGAGCTTGGCGGAGGCCGAGGCGACCGCCGACAACTGCGGCTGCAGTCCGCCATAGGCGTCCAGCGAAGCGCGGTGGGTGCGCCAATCCAGCAGGCCCACCGTCTCATGCTGTCCGTGCACCTCGACCAGGGCCGCCCCGATCTCTCGCACGGCGGTCACACCGGCCGGCTGATCGTTGACATAGGCCCGGCTGCGACCGTCGGCGCCCAAGACGCGCCGAAGGATCAAATCCTCCCCCGGCTGCACATCGAATCCCTTGTCGGCGATCAGGGCCAGCAGATCGGGATCGTCGGGGGCGGAGAAGACGGCGGTGGCCACAGCCTGTTTGGCGCCATTTCGCACCAGGCCCGCATCGCCGCGCCCGCCAAGCGCCAGGCCGAGCGCGTCCAGAATGATCGACTTGCCGGCTCCGGTCTCGCCAGTCAGCACAGTCAGGCCATTCTCGACCTCGAGATCGAGCACGTCCACCAGGACGACGTCACGAATGGAAAGGGCGGTCAGCATCGCGTCAGGCGCCGGCGGAACGAATCATGACCGACAGAATCCCGATCCCCGCCGGATTGCACAAGCCGTCGCGTGATCAGCCCGGAATGATCCGCTGCAGCCAGCTCTCGCGCTTGCCCTCGGGCGCCTTGTCCGGCGTCTGGCCATTCTCGGTCAGCAGCGCATAGGCCTCGGCGTACCAGGGGCTGCCCGGATAGTTGTAGCCCAGCACGGCGCCGTTGCGCGTCGCCTCTTCCTTCAGACCCAGCTGAAGGTTGACCTCGACCAGGCGATACAGGGCTTCGGGCGTGTGCGAGGTGCGCTGGAAGTCCGGGTTGGCGATCACCGCCTTGTAACGGTTCAGGGCCGCCAGCGGTTGATTGGCGCGCTGATAATAGCGGCCGATGTTCATTTCCTTGCCGGCCAGCTGGTCGTTGACCATGTCGATCTTGACCGCGGCGTCCGAGGCATAGGGCGTGCCCGGATAGCGGCGCGAGACATCCTTCAGACCAGCCAGGGCGGCGGTGGCGTACCCCTGATCGCGCCCCACGTCGGTGATCTGCTCGAAGTTGCAGACGGCCTTCATGTAGAAGGCGTAGGAGGCCGACGGATTGCCGGGGAACAGCTGGATGAACCGGTCGGCCGCCGCGATGGCGTCGGCATAGGCGTTGTTCTGATAGTAGGCGTAGATCTGCATCAGGATCGAACGACGCGCCCAGTCCGAATAGGGGTGCTGGCGTTCGACTTCCTGGAAATAATCCACGGCGTCGGACCAGCGGCGCTGCTGCAGCCGATCATAGCCGGTGTTGTAGAGCGCCTCGACCGGACGTTCCTCATAGGCCAGCTTGGGACGCTTGGTGCCCGAGCAGCCTGAAATCGTCACTGCGGCGAGCGCTGCGGCCATCAGCACCATGCCGGAACGGAACTTAGAAGCGGACAAGGACGACCCCATGACGTGTGAAGGACGGCCCTGAAGCCGTTCCCCGGAAACCAACGCGGCGACCTCTAGCACCCGCGACCGAGCCGCGCCATGCCGAGGAAAACTCAGCATACGACTTGCCCTGCCCGGCTCCACTGGTAAAGAGCGCGCCAACCGACCGCCGTTCATGGGGGGCGGATGACGGCGAAAGGATGACCGGCCGATGAAGCTGCTCTCAGGCAACTCCAACCGCGCACTGTCCCAGGCGATCGCCGACCACCTGGATGCGCCCCTGACCAAGGCCCAGGTCAAGCGGTTCGCCGACAACGAGGTCTTCGCCATCATCGAGGAAAACGTCCGCGGCGAGGACGTCTTCATCCTGCAATCGACCTCCTATCCGGCCAACGACAACCTGATGGAGCTGCTGATCATCACCGACGCCTTGGTGCGGGCCTCGGCGAAACGGATCACGGCCGTCATCCCCTATTTCGGCTATGCGCGTCAGGACCGTAAGACCGGCGGCCGCACGCCGATCTCTGCCAAACTGGTGGCCAATCTGATCACCCGCGCCGGCGCCGACCGCGTCCTGACAATGGATCTGCACGCCGGTCAAATCCAGGGCTTCTTCGACATTCCGACCGACAATCTGGTCGCCACCCCCGTTCTGGCTCAGGACATCAAAGAAAACTACGCCCGCGGCGACGACCTGATGATCGTCTCGCCCGACGTCGGCGGCGTGGTGCGCGCGCGTTCGCTGGCCAGCCGCCTGGACGCCGATCTCGCCATCGTCGACAAGCGCCGGCCCAAGGCGGGCGAGAGCGAGGTCATGAACATCATCGGCGACGTTCAGGGCCGCCGCTGCATCCTGTTCGACGACATCGTCGATTCGGGCGGCACGCTGGTCAACGCCGCCAAGGCCCTGATCGACCAAGGTGCGACCGAGGTTTCGGCCTACATCAGCCACGGCGTCCTGTCCGGCCCCGCCGTCCAGCGCATTACCGACGGTCCGCTGAAGGAGCTGGTGATCACCAACTCCATCGAGCAACCCCACGAAGTTTTGAACTGCCCGAAAATCCGAGCGGTTTCCGTGGCTCCGCTGGTCGGAGAGGCTATCCGACGGATCGCGAACGAAGAATCGGTATCGAAACTGTTCGATTAACCTTCGGATAACCATAAGGCCCGCCTTATAAGCGCCAACAGTATTGGCGCTTTTTGCGCGCGTATTCGCCTGAGGAAGTCTCCATGAAAACGGCCCTACTGAGCCGCGGTCTGTCGGCCGCCGCCCTCGCCGCCGCTGTCCTGCTCGCCAGTTGCGAGAGCGGACCCTCGAAGGCCGAGCTGGAAGCCCAGCGTCTGGCGGCCGAACTGGCCGCCCGCAAGCCGCCCCCCGTGTCCCTGAACCAAGGCGTAGCGGACGCCGCCGCCATCTATGTCGCCTTCCTGCGTGAAGCCCAGACGATCCAGCCGGGCGGATTCCCCGATGCCGAATCGATCCAAGCCGCCCTGCGCAAGGGTTCAGCCTATGACGCCGACCAGCTGTCGCGCGGCCTGATCGCTTACGGCGCCATCATCGCCCTGCAGTCGCCCGAGTTCGTCGCCGGCGTGCAGCAGTATGCGATCGATCCGGCGCAGCGTCAGCGCATGGTGGCCCAGATCGTCGCCGATCCGGCCTACGCCGCCACCCTGCCCGGCGCCGACGCCGCCGCCGGCCTGATCTCGGCGACCGTCGGCAAGGACGCCATCGCCATGCGCGCCATCGCCGAGGCGATCGAGCAGGACGCCTACACCATCCAGGGCCGCAGCGATCCCCGCCGCCGCTGGGCCATCACCCCCATTCCGAACCGCGAAGTGCGACTGGAAAGTGCAAAGACCCTGTCGGCCGTGAAGATGCTGCCGTCGCCAGAGGAATCGAGCCGCCTGTTCGCCGCCGCCAACAGCGGCACGGGTCTGGGACTGGAGCCTTCGCGCAAGGGCCCGCCCTACACCCCCGCCGTCGTCCGCTCTCTGGCCATCGCGGCTCTGGGCGCGCTCGGCGCCGGCGGCGACGAGGCCCGGGTCAATACCGAGGCCCTGACGCACGAGCCGAACAGCGAGTTCTGCATGGATATGTCCAAGCTGATGCTGTTCCAGTGCCTGGCCGCCTCGCGCCCCAGCTACGAGGACATCTTCTGCCTGGGCCGTCACATCACCCGCGACTTGGCGACCTGCACCACCGAGGCGACGCAGATCACCACCATCGTCGTCGGCGATCCTCAGGAAACCGGCGCCGCGCCAGCGCGCACGCCCATCTCGGTCACCGTCCCGCAAGCGACGCCTGTTCCGACCCCGGCGGTTGCGACCACCCAATCGCTGAACACCGGCCCGACGACGCGCTAAGCGACACTTCGAACAGAGCAAGGCCCGCTCCGAGCGATCGGAGCGGGCCTTTTTCTTGGGCCATCGGCCTATTCGTAACCGTGCGCCGCTTCGTTGATGACTTGTGACGGCATGGACGAGAAGTCCACGGCGACGGGCGTCGCGGTCTTGGATTGATAGGTCCTCAGCACGTGAGTCAGACGACGACGCACCTCACGTTCGGCCTCCGTGCCGGAGTCGAGCGCCAGGGGCGCCAGGCAGAAGTCGATGATGGATTCGGTTCGGGTCAGCGGTTCCATTTGCGGGTTCCTTTCCGGGTTAAGCCGCGTGGGTGAACTGGGCGGTCTCGGTCGAGTCCTTCAGCGCCGTCGTCGAGGACGTGCCGTTGGAGATGACCGTAGCGACCTGGTCGAAATAGCCGGTGCCGACTTCGCGCTGGTGACGCGTGGCGGTGTAGCCGATGGCCTCGTTGGCGAACTCGCGCTGTTGCAGCTCGGAATAGGCCGCCATGCCGCGATCGCGATAACCGTCCGCCAGCTCGAACATCGAGTTGTTCAGGCTGTGGAAACCGGCCAGGGTCACGAACTGGAACTTGTAGCCCATGGCGCCCAGCTCGCGCTGGAACTTGGCGATGGTGGCGTCGTCGAGCTTGGCCTTCCAGTTGAAGGACGGCGAGCAGTTGTAGGCCATCAGCTTGCCCGGATGCTTCTTCTGCACGGCTTCCGCGAACTTCTTGGCGTCGTCTAGATCCGGATGCGACGTCTCCCACCACAGCAGGTCGGCGATATTTGCGTAGGACAGGCCGCGCGCGATGCAGTGATCCAGACCCGTGCCCTCCTTCAGGCGGAAGAAGCCTTCAGGCGTGCGGTTGTCGCGATCGATAAAGGGCTGGTCCCGCTCGTCGATGTCCGAGGTGATCAGTTGCGCGCTTTCGGCGTCCGTGCGCGCGACCGTGATGGTCGGCGTGCCCATGACGTCGGCGGCCAGACGCGCGGCGACCAGATTGCGCTCATGCGCCTGGGTCGGGATCAGAACCTTGCCGCCCAGGTGGCCGCACTTCTTTTCCGACGCCAGCTGGTCCTCGAAGTGAACGCCGGCCGCGCCCGCCTCGATGAAGGCCTTCATGATCTCGAAGCTGTTCAGCGGCCCGCCGAAACCGGCTTCCGCGTCGGCGACGATGGGAACGAACCAGTCACGCTTGGCGCCGCCCTCGGCATGCTCGATCTGATCGGCGCGTTGCAGGGTGCGGTTGATGCGGCGGCACAGTTCCGGCGCGGCGTTGGCCGGGTACAGCGACTGGTCGGGGTACATGGCGCCGGCCGTATTGGCGTCCGCCGCGACCTGCCAGCCTGACAGATAGATGGCCTTCAGGCCCGCGCGGACCATCTGCATGGCCTGGTTGCCGGTCACGGCGCCCAGCGCATTGATGAAGGGCTCGTCGTGCAGCAATTGCCACAGGCGGTTGGCGCCCCGCTCGGCCAGCGTATGGGTGATCGGCACCGAGCCGCGCAGGCGCAGGACGTCCTCAGGGGTGTAGGGGCGCTCGATGCCGTCGAAACGGCCGGCGGGCGAAGGCACCAGATCGGCGAAGGTGGTCATGGTCAAACTCGGTCTCTGAAGGGCGCGGCCGCAACCGCCGTCTCGGAGACAAGAACACGCACCGGTCAAAACTGATACAGACCGAACCCCATCAACGAAGTCATCTTGTCATACTATGACTTTGCCTATTCGGTCACGTTGTGACATCGTGCGGTGATGAACACCGCCGCTGACCGCAAGCTGTTTCTGGGCGCCCGGCTCAAGCGGCTGCGGCGCGATCTGGGGCTGACCCAGACCGCCATGGCCGCCGATCTGGACGTTTCTCCAAGCTATCTCAATCACATAGAACGCAATCAGCGGCCGGTCTCAGCCCAGTTGCTGCTGCGATTGGCGGACACCTATGACGTCGATCTGCGCGCGCTGAACCAGGGTGGCGCGGCGGACGAGGCGCGTCTCACGGAAATCCTGGCCGACCCCCTGTTCAAGGACCTATCCGCCCCCCGCCACGAACTGGTGCAACTGCTGGAAGAGGCGCCCGGCGTCGCCGACGCCCTGCTGCGCCTCTATCAGGCCTTCGACGACGGCCGCACGCGCGCCCGCGCCGCCGCCGAAACGGGTGAGAGCCCGATCGAGACCAGCCCCGCCGAATGGGTGCGCGAATACACCCAGTCGCGCGGCAACCATTTTCCCGAACTGGACCAGATGGGCGAGGCCCTGTCCGACGCCCTGTCCACAGAGGCGCCCGCCCACGCCGACGGCTTCGAACCCGCCGCCCGTCATCGGCTGGCGGCCAGGCACGACCTCGGCGTCCGCACTCTGCCGGCCGAGGTCATGGTGGAATGGACCCGCCGCTACGACCTGCACCGCCGCCGTCTGCTGCTGTCGGAAACCCTGGGGCCGTCCTCGCGCGCCTTTGCCATCGCCTATCAACTGGCCCTGGCCGAGCAAGGGCCGGCGCTCAACGCGCTGGCAGAGGCCTCGAACGCCCCGGACGCGCCCACTCGATCGCTGCTGAAGGTCGCCCTGACCAACACGCTCGCCGCCGCGACCCTGATGCCCTACGCCGCCTTCCAGCGGGCGGCGGAAGAGACGCGCTATGACCTGGCTCGGCTCCAGGCCCGGTTCGGCGTCAGCTACGAACAGGCCGCGCACCGCCTGACCACCCTGTCGCGCCCCACCGCGCGCGGCGTGCCCTTCTTCCTGATGCGGGTCGATCAGGCGGGCAACATCTCCAAACGCTATGCGGCCGGCGCCTTTCCCTTCTCGCGTTTCGGCGGCGCCTGCCCGCGCTGGCGGCTGCATTCGGCCTTCCGCACGCCCGGCCGCATCGTCACCCAGATCATCGAGACTCCAGATGGCGGCCGCTGGTTCACCTTCGCCCGCACGGTCGAGCGGCAAGGCCACGACGGCTATGGCGAGCACCACGACCTCGCCGTCGGCTTGGGCTGCGAACTGCGTCATGCGCATCGTCTGGCCTACGCCCACGGCATGGACCTGCAGAACCCCGAGGTCACGCCCATCGGCCCGGCCTGCCGCCTGTGCCACCGCCACCCGTGCGCCGAACGCGCCGCCGCCCCCATCGACCGCCCGCTGGCGGTCGATGACTGGTCCAAGTCCGTCAGCCCCTATCCGTTCGGCGCGGCCTGAGGCCTAGCGCCTCTGATCGGCCGTGCGGTCGCGGATGGCGTTGAACTCGGCCGTCGGCTTCCACGCAGGCCAGCTCTCGCTGTCGGCCACCGTCAGCCCCAGCCGATACAGCAGGTCCAGGTTCTGCAAGGCGGCCGTGAAGTCGTAGTCGGCCCGCCATTCATCGGTCAGCTTGTGATAATATTTGGCCATCGCGCCCTCGTAATAGAGCTTGCCCGCCTCGATCCCGCCCTCGACGAAATCGCGGCCCGTCCACGGCATCAGGGCCGGCACCCCGCCGGCCGCGAAGTTGAAGTGGTCGGAGCGATAGTAGAAGCCTTCCTCCGGATAGCCGTCGCCCGTCACCACCCGCCCCTGCACGGCCGCAAACCGGCCCAGGATGTCCTCCAGCTCTGACTTGCCGACGCCGAACACCGCCACGTCGCGCGTCGCTGGCGTGAAGGGCAGCATGTCGATGTTGATGTCCGCCGCCGTCTTGGCCAGCGGATAGACCGGATCGGCGGCATAGGCCTCCGACCCCAGCAGCCCCTGCTCCTCGGCCGTGACGTGCAGGAAGACCACGGTGCGCTTCGGCGCCGGTCCAGCCTTGAACGCCCGCGCCATCTCGATCAGACCGGCCGTCCCCGACGCATTGTCCCAGGCGCCGTTGAAGATGTCGTCGCCCTCGGCATTGGGCGTCCGGGCCTTGCCGACGTGATCCCAGTGGGCGGAATAGAAGACGTACTCGTCAGGCCGCTCGGTGCCGGGGATCTTGGCCAGCAGGTTGTTGGAGTGGATGACCTCGGTGGTCTCGACGATATCAACGCTGAGCCGTGCGCCCAGATCCAGAACGCCCCCCAAGGCGGTCGTCTTCGCCCGCTCGACGGCGGCTTCCAGGGGCGCGCCGCCGATCGCTGTCGCCGTGGCCATGTTGATGGATCCGCTGAACCGCGGGTCCTGCGCGCCCTTGACCGTCATCTGCGGCCGGGTCGCCCCGCCCACAGCGCGACGCCAGCGGTTGTCCTGGTCCTGAAGCGTGATGACGCCCACGGCACCCCGCTTCAGCGCCTCCTGGGTCTTGTGCGTTGTCGAGCCGTAGAAGTTGGGATCCTCGCCCATCACCGTCGGCTGGCCGCGCAGAATGACCACGACCTTGCCGGTCAGGTCCGCATTGCCATAGTCGTCCCAGGTCGGGCCTGAAATGCCGTAACCGGCGAAGACCAGCGGCGCCTCGGCCGTCACGACCGGTTCCGCCGACCCGGCCCGCAGGGTGATGTCCGTCCCGGAAACCAGCGGATGCGCCACGCCGTCCGCCCCAGTCCAGGACGCCGTCGGCGCCCGCTCCGGCGTGAACCGCACCAGATCGACAGGCTGCAGCCATGATCCGTCGCGCCCGCCCGGCTCCAGCCCCATCGCCTCATACTGCGCCTGCAGATAGGCCAGGGTCAGCCGTTCGCCGATCAGGCCGGGAAACCGTCCCTCCAACTCGTCGGACGCCAGATATTTGATGTGGTCCGACAGGCGCTGGGCGCTGAACTGAGGCGTCGCGGCCGAGGCGACGGCGAAAGCGTCCAGCTTCGGCGCCGGCGATGCGACAGGCGTCGTCGCGCAGGCGGCGAGTGCAAGCGCCGCGAGGGCGACCAGGGGTGAACGGCGATGGATCATTGAACTGACTCGACAGGCGAAATGGCAAATGGGTGGAGATTCCTCCCCGCCCCATCTTGATGTGTGAAAAGACTAGCGGCGTTCGGACGCGGTCGTGGCGCGCACCGGCGCGAACTCTGAGCCCGACTTCCACTGCGGCCAGTCGCGACCGTTCGCCAGGGCGCGACCGACATCGTAGAAGACGGTCAGGTCCTCGATCATGCCGCTGTAGTCCCAGTCGGGCGACCATTCGTCCGCCGCCTGGTGATAGCGTTTGGCGCCGTATTCCGACCGCGCCGCCTCGCGCGCGGCGATCGGCTCGTCGCGGAATTCGCCCCGGCTGCCGGCATAGGCCATCGGCACGCCGCGCTTGGCCAGCGGGAAGTGGTCCGAACGATAATAGGTGCCGGCCGCATTCTCGTAATCCGGCACCAGCGACCGCCCTTGCGGCTGGATCGCCGCCGCCAGACGTTCGTCGAAGTCCGACTGGCCATATCCGGTGACGCCTAGACCCGTGACGCGGCCATAGACGTTCATGGAGTCCATGTTGAACCCGCCCACCGTCTTGGCCAGCGGATAGACCGGGTTCACCGCATAGTATTCCGAGCCCAGCAGGCCGCTTTCCTCGCCGGTGAAGCTGATCATCACGATCGAGCGTTCGGTGCGCGGCGCGCGACCGAACATCCGCGCCAGCTCCAGCAGACCCGCCGTGCCCGAGGCGTTGTCCACCGCCCCGTTGAAGATGCGGTCGCCGGTCGCATCCGGCTCGCCCATGCCGATGTGATCCCAGTGGGCGGTATAGAGGATCGTCTCGTCCGGATGAGTCGCGCCCGGCAGGCGGGCGATGACGTTGTGGCTGGTGACCTGATTGGTGGCCACGTCGAACTCGGTCGAGAAGGATGCGCCGGGCAAGGTGACCGGCTGGAAGTCACGGCTGCGCGCCTGGACCTTCAGCGCGTCGAAATCCAGACCCGCGCGACGGAACAGGTCGACCGCCACGTCACGCTGGATCCAGCCCTCCATCGGCACGCGCTCCGCCGCCGCATTTTGGCGCAGGATGTCGAACTGCGACACGCCCCAGGAGTTGGCGACCGTCTGCCAGCCGTAAGACGCCGGCGCCGTCTCGTGCACGATCAGCACGCCCGCCGCGCCCTGTTTGGCCGCCTCTTCGTATTTGTAGGTCCAGCGGCCGTAGTAGGTCATGGCCTTGCCGCCGAAGGTGTTCAGCGTCGGCTCTTCGAAGTCGGCGTCATTGACCAGCACGACCAGGATCTTGCCGCGCAGGTCCTGGCCCTTGAAGTCGTTCCACTGCCGCTCGGGGGCATTGATGCCATAGCCGACGAAGACCAGCGGGGCGTCCTTCAGGCTGACGTGTTCGGCCGGGCGGCGGGTCGAGATGGCGACCTCGCGCCCTTGCGTCATCGGCAGGGTCCAGTCGCCCAGCTTCAGCGAAGCGCGCACATTGGACTGGGTGAAGCGGTTCAGGATCACGTCCTGTGTCCATTGACCGTTCGGCCCGCCCGGCTCGAACCCGGCGGCGGCGTAGCCTTCGCTCAGATACCGGATGACCTTTTCCTCGGCCGGGGTGGCGATGCCCCTGCCCTCAAAACTGTCGTCCGAAAGCGTCTTGATGTCCTGCGAGATGCGCGCCGCATCGAAAGTCGGGACAATATGAACCGCAGCGGGATTGGACGCCGTGGCGCAGGCGGACAAGGCGGCGCTCGCCAACAGAACGGCGGCGAAAGAAGAGACAAGACGCATGAACTGAAGGCACCACAGCCGAAAACGATACGCGACCCTAGGGGGCGAACTTCTCCCTGTCGATGCTGCGCCCCGGACCTTTCGTCGCAAACGAAAAAGCCCGCCGAGGCGAACCTTGGCGGGCTTACGATTTCGATCCGGCGGCGACGTCCTTAGTGGGCGACGCCCTTCCAGATGCGGCGGTAGGCGACATAGGTGATGCCGGCGAACAGCAGCAGATAAATCATCACGCCCAGACCGGCCTGCTTGCGCTCGACCATCTTCGGCTCGGACGTCCAGGCGATGAAGGCCGCGACGTCCTTGGCGTATTGATCGACCGTCTGCGGCGAGCCGTCGTCATAGGTCACCTGACCGTTCTGAAGCGGCGGCGGCATGGCGATGAAGCCGCCGGGCGGAACGTCCTTGTGGTCGCCCGTCCAGAACGGCGTCAGGTCGCCGGCCATATAGGGGTTGTAGTGCTGACCCTCACGAATCTGCAGGCCGGCCGGGGCGGCCTTGTAGCCCGACAGCAGCGAATAGATGTAGTTGGCGCCATCGTGACGGGCCTTGGCCATGACCGATAGGTCGGGCGGCGCGGCGCCGCCATTGCCCGCCGCCGCCGCCGTAGCGTTCGGATAGGGGGCGCGGAACTTGTCGGCGGGCGTGGCGTCACGCTGGATCGCCTCGCCGGTCTCGCTGTCGATGTCGCCGACCTGGTTTTCCTTGGCCAGAGCCTTCACGACGGGGTTGTCGTTCGGGTTCGGGTACTTCGGATTCCAGAACGGCCCATGACGGTCGCCCAGGTTCCGATAGTGCATCAGGTTCATGCTGTGACAGGCGGCGCAGACCTCGTGATAGACCTTATAGCCGCGTTGCAGCTGGCCCTGGTCATAGGTGCCGAACGGCCCTTCGAAGCTGAATCCGCCCGAGCGCGGATGGGCCGCAGCGCCCGCCGCCATGGCGGGAGCGGCTGCGCTCAACAGACCCAGCGCAATCGCGGCCGAGGCGATGATCGTCTTGAACGACACGGTCTTCATTCCAATCGTCATGATTTTCAGACCTTGTGCTCGACGGCGCCGGCGCCGGTCAGGACCGGCTCGGAGATCGTCGCCGGGATCGGCAGCGGCTGCTCCTTCAACCCGACCAGCGGCATGATGATCAGGAAGAAGACGAAGTAATAGAGGGTGAAGACCCGCGTCAGCCACAGGTAGGAGTTCAGGTCGCCGTCGATCAGGGTGAAGGTCTTGAACGACCCGATCACCGGCGCGTCAGGCAGCTGACCACCGCACCAGCCCAGGCCCACGCCCACCACCAGGAAGATGATGAAGAAGGTCCGCATCGTCGGGCGATAGCGCATCGAGCGAACCTTGGACGTATCCAGCCAGGGAAGGACGAACAGCACGCCGATGGCGCTAAACATCGCCACCACGCCGCCGAACTTGTCCGGGATGGCGCGCAGGATCGCGTAGAAGGGCAGCATGTACCACTCGGGCACGATGTGCGCCGGCGTCTGCAGCGGGTTGGCCGGGATATAGTTGTCGGCGTGGCCCAGCGCGTTCGGCTGATAGAAGACGAAAATGGCGAACAGGATCAGGAACAGGATGATCGCAAAACCGTCCTTGACCGTGAAATACGGGTGGAAGGGCAGCGTGTCCTTCTTCTCCCGATCCTTTGGGATCAGGATGCCGACCGGGTTGTTCTGACCGGCCGAGTGCAGCGCCCAAAGGTGAAGCACGACGCAGCCCAGGATGGCGAACGGCAGCAGATAGTGCAGCGAGAAGAAGCGGTTCAGCGTCGCATTGTCGATCGCCGGGCCGCCGCGCAGCCAGATCAGGATCGGCTCGCCCAGCACCGGAATGGCGCCGATCAGGTTGGTGATGACCTCAGCGCCCCAGAATGACATCTGGCCCCACGGCAGGACATAGCCCAGGAAGGCGGTTGCGATCATCAGGAAGAAGATCACGCAGCCGATGATCCAGATCATCTCGCGCGGCGCCTTGTACGAGCCGTAGTAGAGGCCCCGCAGCATGTGCAGATAGACGGCGATGAAGAACATCGACGCGCCGTTGGCGTGGACATAGCGGATCAGCCAGCCGCCGTTGACGTCGCGCATGATGCGCTCGACCGAGGCGAAGGCCAGATCGACGTTCGGCGTATAGTGCATGGCCAGGACGATGCCGGTGACGATCTGCGTCATCAGGCACAGGGCCAGGATGCCGCCGAAGGTCCACCAGTAGTTCAGGTTCCGCGGCGTCGGCAGGGACATGTAGTCCGCGCCGAAACGGATGATCGGCAGCCGGGTGTCCAGCCACTTCTCGACGCCCGTCTTCGGGACGTAGGTGCTCTCGTGATCGCTCATGATTCCCCCTTGGTCCTCAGCCGATCTTGACGCGGGTGTCGGACAGATAATCGTATTCCGGCACCACCAGGTTCAGAGGCGCCGGCCCCTTACGAATGCGGCCGGAAGCGTCGTAGTGCGAGCCGTGGCAGGGGCAGAACCAGCCGCCGTAATCGCCCGCGCCAAAGGTCGGCACGCAACCCAGGTGCGTGCACGAACCGATGACGACCAGATATTTCTCGTGACCCGGCTTGGTGCGCTCGGCGTCGGTCTGGGGCTGTTTCAGGTCCGGGGCGTGATCGTCCGCGATGACCTTCTGCAGCTCGGCCGGGGTGCGGTAACGCACAAACACCGGCTTGCCCTGCCATTTGATGACGACCTGCTGGCCTTCCTGAACCTTGGTCAGGTCGAACTCGATCGACGCCAGCGCCAGCGTATCGGCCGCCGGATTCATCTGGTTGATCAGCGGCCATGCGATCATGGCGCCCGCGCCGACCGCTGCGGCGCCCGCCGCGATGTAAATAAAGTCCCGACGATTGGGATCACCGCCCTCAGGGCTATGACCGTCTTCCGTATGCACGACCGATTCGGCCACGTTTCCACCTCTCGAACGCCGCAGAAGACCCCCAAGGGCGTCCCCAGCCACGGCACGAACCAACAAAAGACGCCGGGAATCCCCGACGGCCCGTGACTTGCGCCGCGTGGACGCAAGCTGCTGACGTTTCTTGCGAAACGCTCGCAAACAGACCGCGACAAACCCCCTCGCCGCGCGTATGTCAGGCCTTAGAATGCGTCTCGCCCTTTTTCAACCGGACATTCCTCAGAACGTCGGAGCCTGCATCCGATTGTCGGCCTGTTTCGGCGTCGATCTGCATGTGATCGAGCCGACGGGCTTCCGTTTCGACGACCGCGCCATGAAGCGCGCCGCCCTCGACTACGGCCCACTGTCCCACATGACCCGCCACGCCGACTGGGAGGCCTTCCAGGCGGATCGTCCGGCCGGGCGTCTGGTGCTGCTTACGACCAAGGGCGCGACGCCCCTGCCCGATTTCGTCTTCCAGCCTGACGACACCCTGCTGTTCGGCAAGGAAAGCGCTGGCGCCCCCGACTATGTCCATGCCGCCGCCGACGCGCGTGTCGTCGTACCGCTGCGACCCGACGCCCGCTCGCTGAACCTGTCCGTCACCGCCGGAATCGCCCTTTGGGAAGGACTGCGCCAGACGGGCGCCGTCGGTCAGTTCTGAGCCGACGCGGGCTCCAGCCGCGCCATCGACGGGCGTTCGCCGGACTTTGACGCCGCCACGGCCTCGACCGACCGCATGACCCGCAGCAGGTTCTCGCCGGCGATCTTGCGGATGTCGGCCTCGGTCCAGCCCGCCGCCATCAGGGCTGCCAGGATGCGTGGATAGGCGTCCACCCCGCCAATGCCTTCCGGCAGGCTGCCGATGCCGTCGAAGTCGGCGCCCAGGCCGACATGGTCGATGCCCGCCACTTCACGCACGTGCTGAATATGCGCCACCACGTCGGCCAGGGTCGCCTGAGGCGTCGGATTGGCGGCGGTCCAGGCGGTCAGCCCGGCCTCGACCGCGCTGGGATCGCCGGGGTTCAAAGTCTTCAGCCGCGCCTCTTCGCCCGCCTTGGCCCCGTTCCAGGCCCGCACCGCCTCGGACACGAAGCCGGGGGCCAGATTGATCATCACGATGCCGCCGTCCTGCGGCATCATCCGCAGCACCCGATCCGGCACGTTGCGTGGATGATCCGTGACCGCCCGCGCCGAGGAGTGGGAGAAGATTATCGGCGCATCGGACACGCGCATGGCGTCCAGCATCGTCTCCTCGGAGACGTGGCTCAAGTCGACCATCATGCCCAACCGGTTCATCTCCTTGACCACCTCTTCGCCGAACGGGCTGAGCCCGCCCCATTTCGGCGCGTCCGTCGCGCTGTCGGCCCAGGTCGTGGTCTTGGAGTGGGTCAGGGTCATGTAGCGCGCGCCGGCCCGGTAGAACTCCCGCAGCAGCGCCAGGGAATCGTCGATCGAATAGCCGCCCTCCATCCCGATCAGGCTGGCGATCCGGCCCGACTTGAACACCGCATCCACCTCGTCCGCCTTGGTCGCCAGGCCGAAGGTGTCGGGGTGAGCGGCGATGATGCGTTTGGCCGTGTCGATCTGCTCAAAGGTTTCCTCAACCGCCTCCAGCGGCGTCAGGCTGGCGGGCACATAGACGGACCAGAACTGCCCTCCGACGCCGCCGGCCCGCAAGCGCGCGATATCGGTATGCAGTTTGGTCGACGCCGCCAGATTCTCCGTCAGATCAACGGCGTAAACGTCGTTTCCATATTGCTGTCGCAACGCCCACGGCAGGTCGTTGTGCCCGTCGATCAGCGGCGTGGTCTTCAGAATCTCCATCACCCGCGCCTCATCCGCGTCCTGGGCCTGAACCGCTCCTCCCAGCGCGAGCGAGGCGACGGCGACGGAGACGAGACGGCGGATCATTGGCGGGCTTCCTGAAAACGGCAGACGGCCATTAGCGCCCGCGATTCTGCTTATGACAACCTGTCCGGATGACGCCGCCGCCGTGACGTGGTTCAAGCGCGCCATGAGCGACGCCGTCTTCTCCGATCCGCTCGACCTTAAGAAGGTCGAGACCCGCGCCTGGTTCGAACATCTGCGCGACCGCATCCATACCGCCTTCGAGGCGCTGGAGGATGCCGCCCCCGCCGACCTGTTCCCCGGCGAGCCCGGTCGCTTTGTCCGCACCGCATGGGAACGGCCAGAGGGCGGCGGCGGCGTCATGGGCATGATGCACGGCCGCCTGTTCGAAAAGGTCGGCGTCCACGTCTCGACGGTGCATGGCGCCTTTCCCCCTGACTACGCCAGGAACGTGCCCGGCGCCGACGTCGATCCGCGCTTCTTCGCGACAGGGATCAGCCTGATCTGCCATCCCGTCAGCCCGCGCATTCCGGCCGTTCACATGAACACGCGCTTCATCGCCACGACCAAGAGCTGGTTCGGCGGCGGCGGCGACCTGACGCCCGTGCTGATGGCGGATCGTCGTCAGGATCACCCCGACACCGTCGCCTTCCACGCGGCCATGCAGGCCGCCTGCGACGCCCACGACCCCACTTGGCACGCCAAATACAAGGCCTGGTGCGACGAGTATTTCTATCTGCCCCACCGCAAGGAGCCGCGCGGCACCGGCGGCGTCTTCTACGATCATCACGACAGCGGCGACTATGACCGAGACTTCGCCTTCACCCGCGACATCGGCCTGGCCTTCCTGGACGTCTATCCGCGCATTGTCGCCGCCCGCATGGTGGAGCCCTGGACGGCCGAGGAGCGCGAGGAACAGCTGATCCGCCGGGGCCGCTACGTCGAGTTCAACCTGCTCCACGACCGCGGCACCATGTTCGGGCTGAAGACGGGCGGAAACGTCGACTCGATCCTGTCGTCCATGCCGCCGGTGGTGAAGTGGCCCTAGCCCATCGCCTCGACGAACACGTCGCCGGCGCGGCTGCGATATCGTTCGCGGTGTCGTAACAGGCGGAACGGCCGCTCCGGCAGGGTGAAGGGCGCCGTCACCAACCGCCCGGCCGCCACGGACGCATAGGCCACGCTTTCCGACAGGGCCGTGGCTCCTGCCCCGGCCTCGGCCGCCGCCAGCACGGCTTCGTTCGACGGCAGGGTCATCGATACCGACAAGGTCGCGGGATCAATCCCCATGTCCCGCACCGCCGCCTCCAGCGTCGACCGCGTGCCAGAGCCAACTTCGCGCAACACCCAGGGCTGGTCCGACAAATCCTTCGCGTCCAGCCGACGTCGCGTCGCCCACGGATGATCCGGCGTGACTAGTACGGCCAGCCGATCCGACCCCACCTGAACCTGCGACAGGGCCGGTTCGTCCACGGCCCCCTCGACCAGGCCGATCTCGGCAGCGCCGCTCAACACGGCCTGCGCCGCCTCGCGCGTGTTTCCGATCTCGACGGCGAGTTCGACGCCGGGATAGGCCGTGTGGAAATCCACCAGCCGGCGCGGCAGCCAGTAGCTGGCGATGGTCTGGCTCGCGAACACCGCCAGACGCCCGCGCCGCAGAGCGCTCATGTCCGCCAGCGCCGCCTCGGCCGCCGCCGCTCGCGCCAGCACTGCCTTGGCCTCGGGCAGGAAGGCGCGGCCGGTCTCGTTCAGCACCACGCCCCGACCAACCCGATCGAACAGCCGCACGTCATGCTCGGCTTCCAGAGCTGCCAAAGCATTCGACACCGCCGACTGTGTCAGGTTCAGCGCTCTTGCCGCCGCCGTCACGTGGTCACGCTCAGCCACGGCGACGAAGATGCGCAGGCGTTCCAAGGTCACGATTGATCTCCAAATCGGATTGAAACGACCATAACTATCCGTTGGACCGCCGTCGAGGGCAGGCGCATCAGGCTTGACGATGAAGTCCGCCGCCCTGCCCGCCCCGCTTCACGCGCCCATTGTGGCGTCGGCGACAGCGTTCGCGCGCAAAATCCGGCCCGGCGTCATGCTGTGCCTGTTGGTCACTCTGGCCGCCATCGGCCTGACCAGCATCGAGCGCGACGTGATCGGCCATGTCTGGCTGGAGCCGCTGGTGCTGGCCATCCTGCTGGGCGCCGCCGTCCGCACCGCCTGGACGCCCGATGCGCGGTTCAAGGCCGGGATCGACTTCTCGGCCAAGACCCTGCTGGAGGTCGCGGTGGTGCTGCTCGGCGCCTCGGTCAGCGCCGCCACCCTGTCGTCGCTCGGCGTCGGCTTCGTCCTGGGCATCTTCGCCCTGGTCGCGCTCGCCATCGTCGTCGGTTTCGGCGTCGGCCGCGCCCTGGGCCTGAACCCGCGCATGGCCCTGCTGGTCGCCTGCGGCAACGCCATCTGCGGCAACTCCGCCATCGCCGCCGTCGCCCCCGTCATCGACGCAGACGGGAAAGAGGTCGCCGCTTCCATCGCTTTCACCGCCGTGCTCGGCGTGATCGTGGTTCTGACCCTGCCCCTGCTGGGCGGCCTGATCCATCTGAACGGCCTGCAATATGGCGCACTGGCTGGTCTGACCGTCTATGCGGTGCCGCAGGTTCTAGCCGCCGCCGCGCCCTTCGGCGCCCTCGCCACCCAGACCGGCACGGTGGTCAAGTTGGTGCGGGTGCTGATGCTCGGTCCCGTCATCCTCGCGTTGTCGCTGATTTTCCGTGACCGCGCGCCCAGCGCCGCAAAGCCCGGCCTGTCGCGCCTGCTGCCTTGGTTCATCATCGGCTTTCTTGTCATGATCGGCCTGCGCTCGTTTGACCTGATCCCGCAGGCCGCGCTCGCGCCCATGGCCGCCGCCTCGGGCCTGCTGACCGTCGTCGCCATGGCCGCCCTGGGTCTCCAGACCGACATCCGCGCCGTTGCCCGCGCTGGCGGACGGGTCGTCGCCGCCGTCATCCTGTCGCTGGGTGCCCTGGTGGTGCTGGCGCTGGCGCTGATCCGGCTGCTGGGGCTCTAGATCCCGCTGCCGTCATCCTCGACCGGCGGGGGGGTCAGCAGCAGGAAGGCGCGGATCCAGGCCGTCAGCACGGCCCGATCGTTGGGCCGCTTCAGACTGTCGATCGCCTGATCCGCCACATCATGCGGGATGCGCGCCCCGCGCCGTCCCTCGATCAGCGCCGCCGCATAGTCCGGCTGAAACTCCGGGTGGCACTGGAACGAGATCGCATCGTCGCCCCAGGCCAGGCCGGCGTACGGCGTGAACGCGCTGGACGCGATCACCCGCGCGTCGTCCGAAACCGCGACCACCTGATCCTGATGCGACACGGGAATGGCGATCGTGCGCGCCCGCGGATGCATCCACGGCGCATCCTCGCGCACGTCATAACGGTGCAGGCCCACGCCCCAGCCCTTGTGCGATTTCTCCACCACCCCGCCGAACGCATGGGCCAGCGCCTGATGCCCGAAACAGATGCCCACCAGCCGCGTCCGCCCCCGCGCCGCCCTCAGCCAGTCGATCAACTGCGGGATCCACGGCAGGTCGTCATAGACCCCCGCCGCCGACCCCGTGACGATGGCTCCCTGAAAGACCGACGGATCCTCAGGCAGTTGCCCCGACTGCACGTCGAACCGCGTCGTCGGCACGCCCTCGCCCAGCAGGGCCCGGAACCGCGCCGGATAGTCGTCGAAATCGTCCTTCAGATGCTCCGGTGGGTGTCCGGTTTCCAGAATGGCGATGCGCGTCATGCGATCAACCTAGTGACTGCGGTCAGAAGGTCCAGACCTCGGCCCGTCCGCCCGCCTCACCGAGCGCCCCCGCGACCCAGCCGCAGATCTCGGTCGCGGCCGCTTCCGCGCCCGCCGGCGGATTGACCACCACCAAGGCGCAGCCGTTCATCTTCATCGGATTGGTCAGCGGCCTCAGCCGCGCCTCGGCGACCAGGGTCTGCTCCGCCTTGCCCTGCAGCCGCCGGATAAAGCCGTCGAGGGTCTCCAGATCCTTCAGCGGCGTCCAGATCGCCACCGTCGCCGTCGGATCGCGCTTCACCACCGAAATCGCGGTCTCAGCCGAGCGGATATAGTCGTCGGGCTTTTCGAACGGTGGGTCGATCAGGACCAGCGGCCCGCGCACCTTCGCCGCCTCCGCGACCACCGCCGCATAGCCGTCGCCCTCGCGCGCCTCGGCGTTCGCTCGCCCCGCCAGCGCCTCGGCCAGCATGGCCCGCACCGGCGGGTTCAGCTCGAACCCGACATACCGACCGCCAGGCGTCAGCGCGTCCGCGATCAGCAACGGCGACCCCGGATAGAACCGCGACCCGCCCTCAGGATTCAGCGCCGCGACCTCGCCCGCCAGCGCATCCATCAGCGGCGTCCGCCCCTCCGCGGACATCAGCCGCGCAACGCCGGCCTCGGCCTCCTTCGACCGCGCGCCGTCGCCCGACAGATCGTACAGCCCCGCCCCCGCATGGGAGTCGAACACCGTCAGCGGCCCGGCCGCCTGCCGCGCTTTCACCAACCACAGCACCAGGGCGTGCTTGACCAGGTCGGCGAAGTTTCCGGCGTGAAAGCTGTGGCGATAGTTCATGCCGCCTCGTCTCGCGCCCGGCCCGCGCGGTCAAGCGGAACTCGCGCGCCAGACACGGCGTTCGGCCTAAGTCCTTGTACGGAAAGATGCGATGGCCGCCAAAACCACCCTCACCGACGCGCAACGCAAGCCGCCCAAGGGCGTCGCGACCCAGGCCAAGCGCGGTCTCGACCTGCGCGACAAGCACGACCGGGGCGGCACCGAAGTCGGCGTGCGCCGCGCCCATCAGTTGGCGGATCAGAAGCCCGTCTCGGACAAGGACATCAAGGACATCTACAGCTATTTCGCCCGCCACACCGTGGACAAGGACGGCAAGGGCTGGGGCAGCCGCACCGATCCTTCGGCCGGCTATATCGCCTGGCTGCTGTGGGGCGGCGATCCGGCCGAGCGCTGGATCAAACGGCTGCATGACCGCCTCGAAAAGGCGAACGGCTGATGGCCGACGGATCGCACACCTTCGACATCGCCGCCGAAGTCCCTCAAGGCCTCAGCTATTGCAGCGACGAGTTCGCGGGCCTGACGCGCCGCCGCGCCGGCAAGGGTTGGTCCTATCGCGACGCCAAGGGCAAGACCGTCACGGACGCCAAGATCTTGGCCCGCATCCGCGCCCTGGCTATTCCGCCCGCTTGGACCGACGTCTGGATCTGTCCCAAGGCCAACGGCCATATCCAGGCGACCGGCCGGGACGTGAAGGGCCGCAAACAATACCGCTATCACAACGACTGGAGCACGGCCCGCTCCGAGAACAAGTTCGACAAGCTGCCGGCCTTCTCGCGCAACCTGCCGAAACTGCGCGAAAAGGTCGAACACGACCTGGCCCTTCGCGGCGTCTGTCGCGACAAGGTGCTGGCCACCGCCGTGCGGCTGCTGGAGATCACCCTGATCCGTGTCGGCAACTCCATCTACGCCAAACAGAACCGCAGCTACGGCCTGACGACCCTGCACAAGCGCCACATCGATGTGGACGGCGCGGCCCTGACGTTCGAGTTTCGAGGCAAGAGCGGCAAGGATCACAGCGTCAGCGTCAAGGACCGGCGCCTTGCCAAGGTCGTGCGACAGCTGGAAGGCCTGCCCGGCCAGCAACTGTTCAAATACCGCGCGGCCGACGGCACGCTATGCCCGGTCGATTCCGACGATGTGAACGCCTACATCCGCGAGGCGATGGGCGAACAGTTCTCGGCCAAGGACTTCCGCACCTGGGCTGGCACCGTCTCGGCGGCGCGGGCGCTGCGCGAGACCGAGGCCCCGACCTCGCCCACCGACGCCAGGCGAAAGATCACCGTATGCGTGAAAGCCGTCGCCGGTCTGCTGGGCAACACCCCCACCGTCTGCCGCGCGTCCTACGTCCACCCCAAGGTCTTCGCCCTGTTCGAAAGCGGCGAGATCGGCAAGGCCTTGCCGGGGTCGGAGACCAAGGGGTTCGAAAAGGCGCTGATCAAACAGTTGCTCGCTGTCTGATCAGCGTTACTCGTCTCTCAGGCGGCCTTGTCCCAGTCCAGCACGACCTTGCCCGACTGGCCCGACTTCATGGCTTCGAAGCCTTCGCGGTAGTCGGCGTAGCCCAGGCGGTGAGTGATCAGCGGGCTGAGGTCCAGGCCGGCTTTCAGCAGGCCCAGCATCTTGCGCCAGGTGGTGAACATCTCGCGGCCGTAGACGCCTTTGATGGTCAGGGCCTTCAGGATGATCGCGCCCCAGTCGGTTTCCATCGGCTTGCCGGGAATGCCGAGGAGCGCCATGCCGCCGCCCATGATCAGGGTGTCGACGCACTGTTTGAAGGCGATGGGCGAACCTGACATTTCCAGCGCGACGTCGAAGCCGACCTTCAGGCCCAGCTCCTTCATGACATCGTGGATGTCTTCCTTGGTCGTGTTCACGGTCCGAACGCCCGGCGCGACCTTCTGCGCCAGCTCCAGCCGGAAATCGTTGATGTCGGTCAGGACCACGGTGCGCGCGCCCGCATGACGCGCAACCGCAGCCGCCATCATGCCGATGGGGCCTGCGCCGGTGACCAGCACATCCTCGCCCAGCAGGTCGAACTGCTGGGCCGTATGCACCGCATTACCGAATGGATCGAGGATCGAGCCGATCTCATAGGGGACGTCGTCCGGCAGTTCGATGACGTTGAAGGCCGGAGCGACGACGAACTCGGCGAAGGCGCCCTGACGGTTCACGCCGATGCCGCGCGTCTTCGGGTCCAGGTGGAAATGGCCGGCGCGGGCGGCTTCCGAGTTCAGGTCGATGACGTGACCCTCGGCCGAGACGCGCTGGCCGATCTTCAGCGGGCGATCCACATCCATGCCGATGGCGACGATCTCGCCGGCGAACTCGTGGCCGGTGATCATCGGGGTCGGGACGTTCTTCTGGGACCATTCGTCCCAGTTCCAGATGTGGATATCGGTGCCGCAGACAGCCGTGCGATGCACCCGGATCAGTACATCCTCAGGTCCCGCCTCGGGGATCGGCGCGTCGATCAGTTCCAGGCCGACGCCTGGTGCGGTCTTGGCCAGGGCCTTCATCGTGTCGGTCATAGTCTCAACTCCCTGAAATCGTGGCTCCGGGTTCATCCCGAAACCTGCGGCTGAGGCCCCACGCCTCCTAGCCGCTTGGTCTTCGTCGATGGCGGGCGAAAGGGGCTAAATGACGCCCAGTTCCCGTCCCGCCTGAGTGAACACTTCGACCGTCCGGTCGATCTGGTCGAAGGTATGGGCCGCCGACATCTGTGTGCGGATGCGGGCCTGGCCACGCGGCACGACGGGAAACGAGAACCCGATCACATAGACGCCCAGCTCCAACGCCCGCGCCGCGAAATCCTGCGCCAGTTTGGCGTCGCCCAGCATGACCGGGATGATCGGATGCTCGCCGTCCAGCAGGGTGAAGCCTGCGTCCGACATGGCCCCGCGATAGCGATGGGCGTTGGCCGACAGGCGGGTGCGCAACGCATCGCCCTCGGCGCCTTGCGCGATGCGGATGGCTTCCAGGCTGGATCCACAGACCGCCGGCGCCAGGGCGTTAGAGAACAGATAGGGCCGCGCCCGCTGTTTCAGCAGTTCGACCACCGATTTCTTCGCACAGATGAAGCCGCCCATGGCGCCGCCCAAGGCCTTGCCGAAGGTGCCGGTGACGAAATCCACCTCGACGCCGTGATGGGCGAACGAGCCCCTGCCCTGCAGACCCAGGAAGCCTGTGGCGTGGCAGTCGTCGACCATGATCAGGGCGTCGTACTTGTCGGCCAGCGCCCGGATTTCGTCCAGCTTGGCGACATAGCCGTCCATCGAGAAGGCGCCGTCGGTGGCGATGATGATGTCGCGTGCGCCGGCCGCGCGGGCCTCCTTCAGACGGCTTTCCAACTCGTCCATGTCGGAGTTGGCGAAGCGATAGCGTTTGGCCTTGCACAGCCGAACCCCGTCGATGATCGAGGCGTGGTTCAGGCTGTCGGAGACGATGGCGTCGTTCTCGCCCAGCAGCGGCTCGAATAGACCGCCGTTGGCGTCGAAGGCGGCGGCGAACAGGATGGCGTCCTCGAAACCGAGATAGGCGGCGATGGCTGCTTCCAGTTCCTTGTGGATCTCCAGGGTGCCGCAGATGAAGCGCACGGAAGCGGTGCCCGCGCCCCACTTCGCTTGCGCCGCCATCCCGGCTTGGGTCACGCGCTCGTCGCCGGCCAGGCCAAGATAGTTGTTGGCGCAGAAGTTCAGCACGTCGCGTCCGGCGACCTGGATCACAGGCCCCTGGCGCGAGGCGATGATGCGTTCGGGCTTGGTCAGGCCCTGGGCGTCGATCTCGGACAGTTCGCCGGCGACGCGGTCGTAGAAGCTCTGGGTCATGAGCCGCGACCTACGCCGATTTTCGATCGGTTTCCACCCGCCTCAGGTCGCCGGCGCCGGGTTGGCCTCGGCCCGGATCGGACTGACACGAATGCGGCCGCCGCAGGGACTGAACGAGAACGGCAGGCTGACGGCGGCGGTATCACTGGGCGCAGTGACCTTTATCGTGGCCGCGTCGGGACACGTCTTTTGCATGGCTTCATTGGGCACGACGCTCCAGGCCATTTCGAAATAGGCCTTGGCCCGGGGGGCCAGCTCGACTGGCGTGGGGGCCTGGCCTTGGCGGAAATAGCTTCCTGGACTCTGTTCGGCGCGGATGGACGACAAGGTGCGTCCGCGCGCGTCCTGCAAGGTCACTGTCGGATAGCCGGTCAGACTGCAGGCCTGGGTTCCAATATTCTGAAGACTGAAGTTGCTGACCCGATTTCCCGCACCCGCATCGCCGTCGCCTGCCGCCAGCGTCAGTTGCGGCCCCTTGCAGGGCAGCGCAGCCGGCAAGACCCCACCGGTCGCCTCGGCCGGCGTCTGACCCGGCGTCGGCAGCGGTCCGGGCGTCGCATCAACGCCGGGGATCGGCCGCGAGCAGCGCTCCAGCACCGCGACACCGGTCGTGCCGTCCGGACCCAGTCGGCTCAGCGTGCCGCTCTCCTGCCCATCGCGCGTCGCCGTCCACCATTCCACCCCGCCGCCGACATAGCGCGCGCCGCTGGCGGCCTGAACCGAACGCAAGGCATAGGTCTGGTTCTGATGGGTCAGCCTGGCGTTGTCGCTGTCGACATACTGGACCTGAAGCGTCGCGCCGCTTTCGCAGGCATAGCCGACCGACGGCGCATCGGATGCAGGGGCGGCCGCTGGCTCGACCGGGGCGGCGGGCTGTTCCGGCTCTGTGCGAGAGCAGGCTGCGGCGCCTGTCAGGGCGGCGATGGCGACGAATGCGGTCAGGCGGTGCGACATCATGTCATGTCCTCTGGTTTCGCCTTCAACGGCCCAACCTGACCAAAGGCTCCGCTTAATGCCCCGCTTTTGGCGTCTCCATCAGCTCGATCAGCACGCCGCCCATGTCACGCGGATGCAGGAAGACGACCGGCGTCCCGTGCGCCCCGATGCGCGGCTTGCCCGTGCCCAGGATTGTCACGCCCTTGGCCCGCATCTCGGCGACGGCGGCGTAGATATCGGCCACCTCGAAACAGACGTGGTGCTGGCCGCCCTTGGGATTCTTGGCCAGGAAGCCGACGATGGGGCTGGTCTCGTCATAGGGTTCGATCAGCTCGATCTGAGCCGTCGGCGTATCCACGAAACAGACCTTCACGCCTTGCGCCGGCAGGTCGAACGGCTCGCCGATCTTCGTCGCGCCGAGGATATCGCGATACAGTTTGATCGAGTCGGCGATGGATGGCGTCGCGACGCCGACGTGGTTCAGCGCGCCGATCATGACTTGTCCTTGTCGGGGGTCGGCTGGGCGTAACCCAGACGCTGGTTCAGCTTCTCGATCAGGTCGACCGCCGTATCGGCGATGGCCGAACCGGGCGGATAGACGGCGGCCGCGCCCATATCCAGCAGGGGTTGGACGTCGGACGGCGGGATCACCCCGCCGACCACGATCATGATGTCGGGCCGGCCCAGTTTCTTCAGCTCGGCCTTCAGCTCCGGCACCAGCGTCAGGTGCCCGGCCGCCAGCGACGATGCGCCGACCGCGTGAACGCCCTTCTCGACCGCTTCTTGAGCAGCCTCGGACGGCGTCTGGAACAGGCTGCCGGCCGTGACGTCGAAGCCCAGATCGCCGTATCCGGTCGCGACGACCTTCTGGCCCCGGTCGTGCCCGTCCTGGCCCAGCTTCGCGATCAGAATGCGCGGTGGGCCGCCGTCATTCTCGACGAAGGTCGCAACCATCTCGCGGGCGCGGGCGAAGCGGGCGTCGGTCCCCGCCTCCTTGGCATAGACGCCCGACACGGTCTGGACCGTCGCCACGTGGCGGCCGAAGGCGGCCTCCAGCGCGTCGGAGATTTCGCCCACCGTCGCCTTGGCGCGTGCCGCCTGAACCGCAAGCTCCAACAGGTTGGCGCTCCCCCGCGCGCCCTCGGTCAGGGCGTTCAGCGCCGCGTCGGTCGCCGCCTGGTCCCGCTCGGCCCGCAGACGCTTCAGCTTGTCGATCTGGGCGGCCAGCACCGCCGCATTGTCGACCTTCAGCATCGGAATGTCGTCGACGACGGGGTTCAGATATTTGTTCACCCCGACCACCGTCTGCTGACCGGTGTCGATCCGGGCCTGGGTCTTGGCGGCGGATTCCTCGATCCTCAACTTGGGAATGCCCGCCTCGATGGCCTTGGCCATGCCGCCAAGAGCCTCGACCTCGGCCATGTGGGCGCGGGCGCGCTCGGCCAGCTCATGGGTCAGCCGCTCGACATAGAAGCTGCCGCCCCAGGGATCGATGACCCGCGTCAGACCCGTCTCCTGCTGCAACAGGATTTGGGTGTTGCGCGCGATCCGGGCCGAGAAGTCGGTGGGAAGGGCCAGGGCCTCGTCCAGCGCATTGGTGTGCAGGCTCTGCGTCTGGCCGCCCGCCGCCGCCATGGCCTCGACCATGGTGCGGGGCACATTGTTGAACACGTCCTGCGCCGCCAGCGACCAGCCCGATGTCTGGCAGTGAGCGCGTAGGCTCAGCGACTTGGGATCGACCCCGCCCTCTTTCCTGACCGCCTCGGCCCACAGTAGGCGGCCGGCGCGCATCTTGGCCACCTCCATGAAATAGTTCATGCCGATGGCCCAGAAGAAGCTCAGTCGCGGCGCGAACCGGTCGATCGGCATGCCCGCCGCGACGCCCGCGCGCAGATATTCAATCCCGTCCGCCAGCGTATAGGCCAGCTCGATATCCGCCGAGGCCCCCGCCTCCTGCATGTGATAGCCGCTGATCGAGATCGAGTTGAACTTCGGCGTCTCCTGCGCCGTCCAGGCGAAGATGTCCGCGATGATCCGCATCGAGGGCTCGGGCGGATAGATGTAGGTGTTGCGGACCATGAACTCCTTCAGAATGTCGTTCTGAATGGTCCCGGTCAGCTTGGCGTGCGGCACGCCCTGCTCCTCGGCCGCGACGACATACAGCGCCAGGATCGGCAGCACCGCCCCGTTCATCGTCATCGACACCGACATCTGGTCCAGCGGGATCCCGTCGAACAGGGTCCGCATGTCATAGATGCTGTCGATGGCCACGCCCGCCATGCCGACGTCGCCCTTCACCCGCGGGTGGTCGCTGTCATAGCCCCGGTGCGTCGCCAGGTCGAAGGCGATGCTCAGCCCCTTCTGACCGGCCGCCAGATTGCGGCGGTAGAAGGCGTTGGACTCCTCGGCGGTCGAGAAGCCGGCGTATTGCCGGATGGTCCACGGATTGCCCGCATACATGGTCGGATAGGGGCCACGCACGAACGGCGCGAACCCCGGCAGGCCGTGCGGGTGATCCAGCGCGTCCGTGCTGTCGGGACCATAGGCGGTCTCGACCGTCAGCCCCTCGGGGGTCAACCAAGGATCGCGCATCGGCCCCCGCCCCGTCGCATCGAGGTTCAGGGCGATCTTGCTGAAGTCTGGAAAGCTCACTGAGCCGCCTCCTCGAAAGCCGCGGCGAACCGGATCGGAGACAGGGGCTCGCAGACCCATTCGACCGCCACGGCCGCCTCATCGCCCGCCTCGACCGGCGCCGGCCGCACGTCCGCGTCCACATATTTGGTCACGCCGATGATCTGCGCCGCGCCGTTCGTCAGCGCGGCCTCGCGGACCGCGCGGGCGCGGGCGATACGCGGCTGGATGACCGAGCCCTTCAGGGCCTCGACCAAACCACCCTCGGCCTCGATCATCTGGAACTCGGCCCAGCCGGCCTCGGCCAGATCGCGCGTGCGGGCGTCCAGATACCAGGAGCCTGCGGCCGGATCGTCGACCCGACCCAGATTGGCCTCCTCCATCAACACCAGTTGCGTGTTCCGCGCCTGTCGCCGCGCAAAGGCGTCTGACGTTCCGGAGGCGCGGGTGAAGCCGTCCAGCGCCACGACGTCCGCCCCACCGACTGCGCCGGCGAAGCCGGCCGCCGTCAGCCGCAGCAGATTGGGCCAGGGATCGCGCGCCGACAGCATCCGCCGCGACGAGCGCGCCTCGATCACAGCCGGAACGTCCACGTCGAACGCCTTCGCCAGGCTGGCCCAGATCAGCCGCATGGCCCGAACCTTGGCCAGGCTGTCGAAATATTCCGCATCGACCGACAGGCCGACGACGGTGCCGCGCAAAGCCGCCTCGACCGACATCCCTGCCTCCACCGCCGCCTTCGCATGGGCCACGACGCTGGACGCCGCAAAGGCCAGCTCCTGCGCCGCCGATCCGCCCGCCTCGTGCGCCACGCGCCCGCTGGCCAGGAAGAAGGTCGCATCGGGATAGGCGCCCGCATGACGCGCCGCCGTATTGGCCGCCAGGCTCAGATGCTCTTCCACCGAACGCGGGGCGCCGCCCGCCTCGGCGAAGGCCGAGACCGGGTCCATATGAAACCGCAGCTGGGCGCGCGGCGAACCCTTGGCGACGACCGCCAGCGCATTGGCCGCATCCGGCCCGTCGATCCCGGCGTCAAGCGCGACCGGCGCCAGTTCCAGCGCCACACCTTCCAGCGCCCGACCCAAGGGCGCGGAATCCGACAGCACCCGCCCCTTCAGCACCACCGACGCCGCGCCATTCTCCAGATCGGTCAGGACGGCGGCGTTGACCGCCTGGGCATCGTCGCCCTCCACCAGCGTCCGCAGATCCCAGGCCCGACCTTCGGAGTCGGACGGGCGCGGGGCGAAGATCGGCTGCACGCCCGTCGCGCCCGCATACAGCGGCCGCGTCACCAGTTGATCGGCGTCGAGATGCATCAGCGACTCGATCGGGCGATCCTTCAGCGCCTTCTGGGCCGCCTCGCGCCATTCCAGCGGCGTGGGCGCGGAAAAGCCCGTCATCAACCGAACTCCACCAGCACGTCGTCCGCCGCCACCGGATCGCCGTCCTTGGCGCCGACGGCCTTCACCACCCCGTCGCGCTCGGCCTTCAGGATGTTCTGCATCTTCATGGCCTCGATGATGGCCACCGTTTCGCCGGTCTTGACCTCCTGGCCGACGACGACGGGGATCGAGACCACCAGACCCGGCATCGGCGACAGCACCATCTTGGAGGTGTCCGCCGCGACCTTCTCCGGCAGACGCGCATACAGTTCGGCGACGTGGGGCCGCAGCACCCGCACCCGCGCCTTGGCCGCGCGGTGGCGGATGTCGAAGCCGTCGGCGACGCGCTTGACCTCGGCGGTGAAGGGCTCGCCGTCCAGCTCGGCCTTGAACTGTGCCAGGCCGGGCCGCCAGTCGATGTCCGACAGGCGGATGTCGCCGCCGCCCGTCAGGGTCAGGATCATCTCCTCGTCCTCGTCATAGGACAGGCCGACGCTGTGCGGCGTCTTGTCGACCATCACGATCCAGTCGGTGCGGTCCGACGGATCGCCGTCCTGTTCGGCGATGACCTCGTGCATAGCCAGCGCCGAGGCGATCAGGATGCGTTCCTGGTCCTGCGTCGGTTTCAGGCCGTGGAAGCCGTCCGGGAACTCGTCCTTGATATAGCTGGTCGACAGATTGCCCGACTTGAACCGATCCTGATCCATCACCGCCGCCAGGAAGGGCACATTGTGGCCCAGGCCCGACAGGTGGGTGTCCTCCAGCGCGCGGGCCATGCCCTCGACCGCCGCCTCACGCGTCTCGCCCCAGGCGCACAGTTTTGCGATCATGGGATCGTAGAACATGCTGATCTCGTCGCCCTCGCGGACGCCGGAATCGTTTCTGACCGTATAGTCCCCCTGATCGCCTTCCTCCGGCTGCTCATAGCGAACCAGCCGCCCGATGGACGGCAGGAAGCCGCGATACGGATCCTCGGCGTAGATGCGGCTCTCGATGGCCCAGCCGTCGATCTTCAGGTCCTTCTGCTCGAAGGCCAGCGTCTCGCCCCAGGCCGAACGGATCATCTGTTCGACCAGATCGACGCCCGTGATCAGCTCCGTCACCGGATGCTCGACCTGCAGCCGGGTGTTCATCTCCAGGAAGTAGAAGCTCTTGTCCTGACCGGCGACGAACTCGACCGTGCCGGCCGAGTCATAGTTCACCGCCTGGGCCAGGGCGACGGCCTGCGCCCCCATGGCGGCGCGGGTGGCCTCGTCCAGCAAGGGGCTGGGCGCCTCCTCGATGACCTTCTGGTTGCGGCGCTGGATCGAGCATTCCCGCTCGAACAGGTGGACCACATGGCCGTGCTTGTCGCCCAGCACCTGGATCTCGATGTGGCGCGGATCGACGATGAACTTCTCCAGGAAGACCCGGTCGTCGCCGAAGGCGTTCAGCGCCTCGGCCTTCACCGCCGCAAACCCCTCGGCCATGTCGGCGTCCGAATGGGCCACGCGTATGCCCTTGCCGCCGCCGCCGGCCGACGCCTTGATCATGATCGGATAGCCGATCTGGTTGGCGATCCTGACCGCCTCGTCCGGCGTCTCGATCAGCCCCATATGGCCCGGCACGGTCGAGACCCCCGCCTCGGCCGCCAGCTTCTTGGAGCTGATCTTGTCGCCCATTGCCTCGATGGCCTCGGGGTTCGGGCCGATGAAGGCGATCCCCTCGTCCCTCAGCCGCCGCGCGAATCCGGCGTTCTCGCTCAGGAACCCAAAGCCCGGATGCACGGCCTGCGCCCCCGTCTGGCGCACCGCCTCGACGATCTTGTCCGCCAGCAGATACGACTGCGCCGCCGGGGCTGGCCCGATCAGCACCGCCTCGTCGGCCATCTCGACCGCCAGCGACCCAGCGTCGGCCTCCGAATAGACCTGCACGGTCTTGATGCCCATCTTGCGGCAGGTCTTGATGATCCGAACCGCGATCTCGCCCCGGTTGGCGATGAGGATTTTCTTGAACATCTCAGTCCCTACAACCTTCGCCCGAGCCCGAAAGCCCCGGCCGCGCCGATCGGGCGCTATTATGACATCCGCTCATAGGAACGGCGTAACCTTCGTCTTCAGCAGCGCCACGAGCTCGGGCTGCATGAAGGCGTAATCATCCGGGATATCGAGGCAGACGACACGGGCCTTGCGGAGTTGCGGCTTGAACCGCCGCGCCAGCTTCGCCCGGTGCTGCTTCTCCATCACAAAAATGATGTCCGCCTCCTCGACCATCTCCCCTGTCACCAACTCTTCGGCATCCGGAGCCAAGCCCGCCGAAGCCACTTCGATTTTCGGCCAGTTGGCGAACACCTGTTCAGCTGTTGGGCTGCGCAACCGATTGCGCGAGCAGATGAAGAGGACGTGTTTCATCACCTACAGCGGAATATTATCGTGCTTCTTCCAGGGGTTCTCCTGGACCTTGTTCTTCAGCGTCCGCAGCGCCTTCACCAGCCGCCGCCGCGTGCCGTGCGGCATGATGACGTCGTCGATATAGCCCAGACCAGCCGCCACGAAGGGGTTAGCAAACCGGTCCTTGTACTCGGCCTCGCGCGCCGCCAAGGCCGCCGGATCGCCGGCCTCCTTGCGGAAGATGATCTCGACCGCCCCTTTGGCGCCCATGACCGCGATCTCGGCGGTGGGCCAGGCGTAGTTGACGTCGCCGCGCAGGTGTTTCGAACTCATCACATCATAGGCGCCGCCATAGGCCTTGCGCGTGATCAGGGTCAGTTTCGGCACGGTCGCCTCGGCATAGGCGAACAGCAGCTTCGCCCCGTGTTTGATCAGGGCGCCGTACTCCTGCTTGGTCCCCGGCATGAAGCCCGGCACATCCACCAGCGTCACCAGAGGAATGTCGAAGGCGTCGCAGAAGCGCACGAACCGCGCGGCCTTGCGGCTTGAATCGATGTCCAGCACGCCCGCCAGCACCTGGGGCTGGTTGGCGACGATCCCGACCGTCTGGCCGTCCAGCCGGCCGAAGCCGCAGATGATGTTCCTGGCGAAGTCGGCCCCGATCTCGAAGAAGTCGGCCTCGTCGACCACCTTCAGGATCAGCTCCTTCATGTCATAGGGCTGGTTCGGATTGGCCGGGATCAGGGTGTCCAGGCTCGGCTCATCCCGCTCGGGCTCGTCATAGCTTTCGCGCACCGGCGGCTTTTCACGGTTCGACAGCGGCAGGAAGCCGATCAGGCGGCGCACCTCCGACAAGGCTTCCAGATCGTTCTCGAACGCCCCGTCCGCCACGCCCGACTTGCCCGCATGGACCCGCGCGCCGCCCAGGTCCTCGTGGCTGACCACCTCATTGGTGACCGTCTTCACCACGTCGGGTCCGGTCACGTACATGTAGCTCGTGTCCTTCACCATGAAGATGAAGTCGGTGATGGCCGGTGAATAGACGTCGCCGCCCGCGCACGGCCCCATGATCACGCTGATCTGGGGAATGACGCCGCTGGCAAGCGTATTCTGCAGGAAGATGTCGGCGTAACCCGCCAGACTTTCCACGCCTTCCTGGATCCGCGCGCCGCCTGCGTCGAACAGACCGATGATCGGCGCCCCGGTGGTCAGGGCCATCTTCTGCAGCTTGACGATCTTAGCCGCATGGGCGCCCGACAGGCTGCCGCCGAAGACGGTGAAGTCCTTGGAAAAGACGTAGACCAGCCGTCCGCCGATCGTGCCGCGCCCCGTCACCACCCCGTCGCCGGGGATGCGCTGGTCCTGCATGCCGAAGTCGTGGCTGCGGTGCTCGACGAACATGTCGGTCTCCTCGAAGGAGCCCTCGTCCAGTAGCACGTCGATGCGTTCGCGCGCCGTCAGCTTGCCCTTGGCGTGCTGGGCGGCGATACGCTTTTCCCCACCGCCCAGTTTGGCGGCGGCGCGACGGCGCTCCAGTTCTTCAAGGATGGCTTGAGTCATGATGGATCTTCGCCTCTCGTTCAAAGAACGCGTGGCGCCTTCATCGCAAAATGGCAAACGCAACTTTGCAAAAAGTGTGGAACTGCGCGGGCTTGCAAAGGATGACGATATGATCTGCAAAGTTGCGAATGGCTGAGAAGCTTTTCCTGGGCGCCAAACTGCGCAAGCTGCGCGAGGCGCGCGGCTGGACGCTGGAGGCCTGCGCCGAGCGGCTCGGCCTGTCGCCGTCCTATCTGTCGCAGATCGAGACCAACCAACGCCCGGCGACCGCGCGCGTCCTGATCGCCCTGACGCGCGCCTTTCATGTGGACGCCAGCCTGTTCGATCTGGAAGGGGACGCCCGCCTGATCGCCGATTTGCGCGAGGCGACCACCGACATTGCAGGCCCGATGATGGGTGAGGCCGAGCCGCCCACGGCCGCCGAGCTGAAACAGGCCGTCGCCAACACCCCGCGTCTGGCCCGTCAGTTTCTTGCCCTGCACCAGACCTTCCGTCGTCTCGACGAGCGGGTGAAGGCGCTGGACGACACCCTGGGCCGGGACGAACACGGCGCCAGCGTGGCCCTTTTGCCCTACGAAGAGGTGCGCGACTTCTTCCATTATCGCGACAACTACATCGACACGCTGGACACCGCGGCCGAGGCGCTGGCGGCGACGCTTGTTCAGGACGGCCAGATCGAGCGGGCGTTGGAGGCTGCGCTGAGCCAGGCGCAAGGCGTCCGCGTCGCCTATGTCGCTGGTCAGGAGGCCCTGCGTCGCTACGACCCCGTCAGCCGCGTCCTGACGCTGGACGCCTGGCAGCCCGGCGCGACGCGGTCGTTCCAGCTGGCGCACCAGCTGGCCCTGCTGTCCTTCCGCGACCTGATCGAGGCTGAGTTGGATCAGGCCGCCTTCCGAACCGACGCCGCGCGCGACGTCGCCCGCGTCGGCCTGGCCAACTATGCGGCTGGCGCACTGCTGTTGCCCTATCGCGCCTTCCTGGAGGCGGCGCGGGAGGAAAAGCACGACATCGACCGGCTGCGGACCCGGTTCCAGGTCAGTTTCGAACAGGTCTGCCACCGGCTCTCGACGCTGCAACGGCCCGGCTGGCGCGGTGTGCCCTTCTATTTCGCCCGCGTGGATATGGCCGGCAACATCACCAAGCGCCACAGCGCCACCCGCTTCCAGTTCGCCCGCTTCGGCGGCGCCTGCCCGCTGTGGAACGTCCACGAAGCCTTCGCGGCGCCCGACCGGATCGGGGTGCAATTGGCCGAGATGCCGGACGGCTCGCGCTACATCTCCATCGCTCGCAGCGTATCCAAACCCAGCGGCTCCTATCTGGCCAACGACCGCCGCTACGCCCTGTCCCTGGGATGCGAGGTCGAACATGCGGGCGCCCTAGTCTATGCCGCCGGGCTCGATCTGAACGGCCCGGCCGCGCGGATTGGCGTCAGCTGCCGCATCTGCGAGCGCACCGACTGCACCCAGCGCGCCTTCCCGCCCCTGGACCGGACCCTGCACGTGCCCGAGAACGAGCGCGGCGTGGTGCCCTATGTGCTGGATGGTCCGCGCCCCGACCGCTATTGATCGGGGCATGACCTCACATGCACCCATCGGCGTCGCCGTCGTCGGCTACGGCCTGGCGGGCCAGACCTTCCACGCCCCTCTGATCAAGGCGACGCCCGGCCTGCGCCTGACCGCCGTCGTCTCGTCCCGGCCCGAAGCGGTCCACGCCGACCTGCCCGACGTCGAGGTCCTGCCCGATCTGGATGCGACCCTGGCCCGCGAGAACATCGGCCTGATCATCGTCGCCACGCCCGACGCCCTGCACGCCGAACAGTCGATCGCCGCGCTGAGGGCCGGCAAGTCGGTGGTGCTGGACAAGCCCTTCGCCGCCACCTTGGCTGACGCGGAAAGCGTCGCCGCCGTCGCGGCGTCATCCCCCGGCGTCTTCAGCGTCTTCCAAAACCGCCGTTGGGACGCCGACTTCCTGACTTTGCGCCGCCTGATCGACCAGGGCGAACTGGGCGACGTCGCCGTGTTCGAAAGCCACTACGACCGTTTCCGTCCGACCGTCACCGACCGTTGGAAGGACCGGCGCGACGGCGGCGTCTGGGCCGACCTGGGTCCGCACCTGATCGACCAGGCGGTCCAGCTCTTCGGGCCGCCGCTGGCCGTCTATGCCGACCTCCAGGCCCAACGTGTCGGCGCCACGGCCATCGACTACGCTCACGTTCTGCTGCGCTATGACCGGCTGCGCGTCATCCTGAACATGAGCCACCTCGCCACCGAGGCCAGCCTCCGCTACGCCGTCCACGGCACGGGCGGCAGCTTCATCAAACGCGGCCTTGACGCCCAGGAGAGCCAGTCCAAGGCCGGCCTGCGCCCCGGCCACCCCGACTGGGGCCTCGACCCCTCGCCCGGAGAGCTGACGAAACAGATCGACGGCGAAACCGTCCGCACCACGCCGGCTCCGGAGCGCGGCGACTATCCCGCCTTCTACGCCGCCATGCGCGATGCGATCCTCGGCGAGGGACCGCCGCCCGTCCCTGCCGATCAGGCCCTGACCATCATGCGCATCCTCGACGCCGGTCTGCGCAGCGCGGCGGAGCGTCGCGAGATCGCTCTCTAGCTCTTCTTGCGGCCCTTCGACGTCGCCGCTGGCGCGTGGGCCAGTCGCAGCAGATTGGCCGCGCCCGGCGCCCCAAACGGCGTGCCCGCCAGGATCAGGATGCGCTGGCCCGGCTCGGCCAGACCATATTTCACCGCGCTGTTGACGGCGTCGTCCGTCACGGCCTCCAGCGAGTCCGGCTGCTCGCCCAGACGCGGCTCCAGCCCCCAGACCAGGGCGAGCCGGCGCGCGGTGTTGGGATTGGGCGTCAGCACCAGGATCGGCTTCAGCGGCCGCTCACGCGCCATCCGCCGCGCCGTGCCGCCCAGGGTCGTGAACACCACCAGACAGCCGGTCGAAGGCGCATTCGCCGCCATCCGCGCCGCCCCGACCAGGGCGTCCACGTCATGCTCGTCCATGCCGGCGTGTTCGGCGCCCATCAGGCTTGGCCACATCGGATCGCGTTCGACCCGCTCGATGATCCGGCTCATGATGCCCACGGATTCCAGCGGATAGTCGCCCGACGCCGTCTCGGCCGACAGCATCAGGGCGTCCGCGCCCTCATAAACCGCATTGGCCACATCGGTCGCCTCGGCGCGGGTCGGGGCCGGGGCGCTGGTCATGGATTCCAGCATCTGCGTCGCCACGATCACAGGCACGCCGCGATTGCGGGCCGCGCGCACGATCTGCTTTTGCGCCACCGGCACGTCCTCGGGATCCAGCTCGACGCCCAGATCGCCGCGCGCCACCATCACCCCGTCGCAATAGTCGAGGATGGCTTCGAGATCGGCCAGGGCCGCCGGCTTCTCGATCTTGGCGAGGCAGGCCGCCTGACCGTTCACGATCCGCTTCAGCTCGGCCATGTCCTCGGGCTTCTGCACGAAGCTGAGCGCCACCCAATCCACGCCCATGCGCAGGGCGAAGGCCAGGTCCTCACGGTCCTTGGGCGTCAGGGCCGAGACCGGGATCACCGCCTCCGGCACCGCCACGCCCTTGCGGTCCGACAGCTTCGAGCCGCTCTCGACCGTCACATCGGCCCACTCGTCGGTCCGCTCGCCTACACGCAGCCGCACCCGGCCGTCGTCCAGAAGCAGCAGCATGCCTTTGCGCAGCGCCTTGAAGATTTCGGGATGCGGCATCTGCACCCGCGTCTCGTCGCCGGGCGTCGGGTCCAGATCGAAACGCATGGTGTGGCCCGGCTTGACCGAGATCTCGACGTCCTTGAACCGGCCCAAACGCAGCTTCGGCCCTTGAAGGTCGGCCAACACGCCCAGCGGACGCTGCAGGGCCATTTCGGCGCCGCGCACCGCCTTCAACGCGGCGGCGTGATCCTCATGCGACCCGTGGCTGAAGTTCAGGCGGAAGACGTCCACCCCCGCCTGGGCCAGCGCCTTGACGGTGCTGGGCGCACGGCTGGCGGGTCCCAGGGTGGCGACGATGCGCGCGCGACGGGCTCGGTTCATGACGTTTCCTGTTGGCTCTCTCGGACGGCAAAACGGGGCCGCCTGGGCGATTTCGCCCTCTTCTGCCAACGAAATCCGCGCTGCGTAAGGCCGCCCTCCCCTCAGGAAACACGAGTTGACGGCCGGAAACAGGAGTTTATCTGGCCGCCGTCCCGCAAGCCGCAACCGCGAACCCGTTCAGATCGATGCATCGGCCCTCGACCTGGGGTGCGGCGACGCCGATCACATGGGCGAGGGTCGGGGCGATATCGACGGTCCGGATCGGCAGGAACCGCTCCTCGGCCTTGGCGCCCGGCCACCAGAAGATGATCGGCACGCGGCGGTCATATTCCCACGGCGTTCCGTGTCCGGCCAGGGTCGAACCGACGCGGCCGCCCGAGGTGGTGTTCTGAGTCCAGGCGAACTGGATGTCGGGCGATCGCTCGGCGACGGTCGACAGCCGCATCCGCTCGCGCACCGTCATCATCTCCGGCTGACGGCTGTCCGGCAGAGGCTCTGCCAGCAGCCGGTCGCGCGTCTCGGCGAAGGCCACGTCCGGTAGGGCGCGCAGCATCTCGACCGCCGCCTCCGCCACCTGTGTCCGCAACGGATCGGGCAGCGACTTGTGATCCGCATCGGCGACCATCCAGCCGCTTCCGCCGGACTGCAGCGGATCGGCGTCCAGATTGAAGCGCGCCTTCAGCGCGGCGTTGACGCCCTTGATCGCATCGGTGTCGGCGCGGTGCGCCTGCGGATAGCCATGCTCGTGCAGCCGCTCGACGAAGTCCGAACCGCCATGATCAGCCGTCAGAACCACCAGCGCGCCGCCCGGAACCTGGGCCAGCTTGTCCAGAAACGCGCCCAGCGCCGTATCCAGCCGGTGCATCTGCTCGCACATCTCCGGCCCCTGAGTGCCGTACATATGGCCGATCCGGTCGGTGGCCGACAGGCTGACGCCCAGCATGTCGGTCGCCGCCCCCTGCCCCAGCTTCTGGCTGTCCAGCAGATATTCCGCCGCCTTCAGCGTCTGCTCGTCCAGCAATGGCGAGGTGTCGAACTTCAGCCCCGCCGGCGGCAGCACCGAATGGAAGGTCTGGCCGCGAATGGTCCAGTCGCCCGCCAGCGCCCGGCAGTCCGCGTTCTGATAGTCCCAGGCTGTCGGCGTCGCCGCCGTCCAGGCGTTGAAGTCACGGTTGAACGCCGCAACCGGCGCCAGCTTTGTCTCGGCCGTCTGACCGGGCTCGACATAGGTCGTCAATCCAAACCCGTCAGTGAACCAGAAGGCCTGCCCCTGATGACCAGCCAGATTGATCGCCCCGCGATCCTTGCCCGACACCGCCATGACCTTGCTGTCCGGGCTGACGGCCTTCAGCCAGTCGCCCAGCGTCGTCGCGCGCAACTGATCCGGTCCCACTGGCCCGTTGTCGGTGTCGTCGCGCCCGTGCGCCAGATGGTTCTGCGGCGCGGCCAGGCAATAGACTTCCTTGCCGGTCTTGCCGTCGATCCAGTCGTTGGCGGGAATGCCGGTCTCGGCCGGGTGCATGCCGGTCAGAACCGTGGAGTGGCCGGGGCAGGTCTCGGTCAGACCGTGGGTCTGATAGCCGTTGATCGACACCAGTCCTTGGTCGGCCAACCGGCGCAGGCCGCCGCTGTAGCGGCTGCGATACTGGTTGAAGAGGTTGGCGCTGAACTGATCGACCACGATGGTCACGATCAGTTTGGGCGGCGTAAGGGCCGCGAGCGACGACTGCGGCGCAGCGGCCTGAACCGCCGGCTGGGCGACCGGCGCGCCCGCACAGGCGGCGCCAGCGATCGACAAGACGGCCAGACACGCGGCGGCGACGTGACGCGACAGGGACATGAACAACTCCAACAACAGCCGTGCGGCCTCTAGCTGTTGCGGATGGCGCCCGCGTGACAGCCCGGCTCGCTCCTAGTGCGATTCCTTGGAGCGCAGGCGCGCGACCTGATGCAGGACCAGCACCACCACCCCGCCGACGATCAGCCCGATCACGGCCGAGGCCACCGCCGTCGTCAGCCAGCTCATCACGCGGGCCAACGGCCCGAACAGTTCGCCGACGGCATGCGACAGATGCTCGACCGGTACCGCCGGCCAGTGCAGCCCCAGCGTATGGGAACCATGCAGCAGAATGCCGCCGCCGACCCACAGCATGGCCGCCGTGCCGATCGCCGACAGGGCGCTCATCACCATCGGCATGCCCTTGACCAGACCCCGTCCCAGGGCGCGCACCCCGCCGTTGGGCCGCTGGGCCAGATGCAGGCCGATGTCGTCCATCTTCACGATCAGGCCGACTGCGCCATAGACGACGACGGTCATGGCGATGCCGACCACAGCCAGCACAGCGGCTTGGGTCAGGATCGGCTGCGCCGCCACATCGGCCAGGGCGATGGCCATGATCTCGGCCGACAGGATCAGGTCAGTGCGCACCGCACCCGACACCGTCGTCTTCTCCAGCGCCGCTGCGTCGCGCGCGACCGGCGCGGCATCCTCGTGCCCGCCATGCCCCATCGCCTCCAGCAGCTTTTCCGCCCCCTCGAAACACAGATAGGTCCCGCCGCACATCAGGATCGGGGTGATGGCCCAGGGCGCGAAGGCGCTGAGCACCAGGGCCACCGGCAGGATGAAGATCAGCTTGTTGCGAAACGACCCGAGCGCGATCTTGCTGATGATCGGCAGTTCGCGGCTGGGCGACAGGCCCATGACATAGCGCGGCGTCACCGCCGCATCGTCCACCACCACGCCGGCGGCCTTGGTCGAGGCCTTGCCGGCCGCCGCTCCCACGTCATCCAGCGACGCGGCCGCCAGCTTTGCGATGCCGGCGACGTCGTCCAGCAGCGCGATCAGTCCAGACGGCATAGTCAGTCTTCCCGGCTGGGCGGCACATTGACGCCCTGCGATTTCAGATAGGATTTGATGTTGCGCGCGGCCTGGCGGATGCGCTGTTCGTTCTCGACCATGGCGATGCGCACGAAGCCCTCGCCGTTCTCGCCATAGCCGACGCCCGCCGCCACCGCGACCTTGGCGTGGGTCAGCAACTGCTTGGAAAACTCCAGACTGCCCAAATGCTTCAGCGCCGGCGGCAAGGGCGCCCAGGCGAACATGGAAGCGGCCGGCTTGGGAATGTCCCAGCCCGCGCGGCCGAAACTCTCGACCAGCACATCGCGCCGGCGGTGATAGAGTTTGCGGTTCTGCTCGACGATGTCCTGCGGCCCGTTCAGCGCGGCGCACGCCGCCGCCTGGATCGGCGTGAAGGCGCCGTAGTCGAGGTAGGATTTCACCCGTGTCATCGCCGCGATCAGCATCTTGTTGCCGACGGCAAACCCCATGCGCCAGCCCGCCATGCTGTAGGTCTTGGACAGGGAGGTGAACTCGATCGCCACGTCCTTGGCGCCCGGAACCTGCAGGATCGAGACCGTCGGCTTGCCGTCGTAATAGAGTTCCGAATAGGCCAGATCGCTGATGATCCAGAGATCGTTCGCCTTGGCGAAGTCCACGACGCGTTCGTAGAAGGCCAGATCGACCGTCTCCGCCGTCGGGTTCGACGGATAGTTCATCACCAGGACCTTGGGCCGCGGCACGGTGAAGGCCATCGCCCGCTCCAGCGCCTCGAAATACTTCTCGTCCGGCGTGGTCGGCACGCTGCGGATCGCAGCCCCGGCGATGATGAAGCCGAAGGTGTGGATCGGATAGGACGGATTGGGCGCCAGGATCACATCGCCCGGCTCGGTGATGGCGGTGGCCAGACTGGCCAAGCCCTCCTTGGAGCCCATGGTGACGATCACCTCGGTCTCGGGATCCACATCGACGCCGAAGCGGCGGCCGTAATAGTTGGCCTGGGCGCGGCGCAGGCCGGGGATGCCGCGTGACGCCGAATAGCCGTGGGCGTCGGGCTTCCTGGCCACCTCGATCAGCTTGTCGATCACATGCTGGGGCGGCGGCAGGTCGGGATTGCCCATGCCTAGGTCGATCACGTCCTCGCCTGCCGCACGGGCCGCCGCGCGCATCGCATTGGTCTCGGCGATGACATAGGGCGGCAACCGCTTCATGCGGTAGAATTCTTCGGACATGACAGGCTCGTCGTTGGGATCTGCGGCCGTGGATCGACCGCCTTTAGCGCTTAGCGCGCCAGCGGCCTCGCGCAACAGCATTGAAGGTCATTTTCACCCGTCAGGCGGACGAAATCTGTGCGTCGCGCAAAAACCTGGTCGAGAAGACAGCCGGTCCGCGTTCTCAATAGCTCAACCGCAGACCGATGCTGACCGTTCGCGGCGGGCCGTATCCGGTGACGCCCGTGCCCGTTTCCGACACCTCGACATCCTCGTCGAACAGATTGTCCGCCGCCATCCAAAGGGTCGCGTTCCGCGTGAAGGCCCACTCCCCTCGCGCATCCAGCGTCAGGGCGGCGTCTAGCACCCGGCTGTTCAGGTCGTCATCGAACCGGCTCGATTCGTAACGTGCCGCCAGGGCCAAGGTCAGTCGATCGGTCGCGCGCCAATCCACCCCAGCCGTCGCGCTCCATTCCGGCGCCTGTGCGGGACGCAATCCGGTCAACTGCGCGGCGGACGATCCGCCGTCGATCTCGGCATCGGTCCAGGACGCAGCGGCGTTCAGCGACACGGCTGACGACAGGTCCAGCGCCCCCGTCAGTTCCACGCCCCAGGCGTCGATGGTCCCGGCGTTCTGGCGCTGGCGCAGCACCCCGCCTGCCGGCACGAACCCCGCGCGCGGGAAGGTCGCCGGCCCGGACCCGAGCGTCACATTGACGATGGCGTCCTCGATCTGGTTCCAGAACACCGACGCGCCCCAACGCACGCCCTCGCGGTCGAAGGCCAATCCCGTCTCCACACCCTTCAGCGTTTCCGGCGTCAGGGCGGCGTTGGCCTCGGTGATGTCGTTGCCGACGCGGAACGGCCGATGCAGTTCGTTCAACGTGGCGGGCCGGAACCCGGAATAGGCTGCCGCCCGCGCCGCATAGCCGCCGCCCAGATGACGCCGCACGGCCAGGCGCGCGCTGACCACCTCGCCCGACCGATCCGGGTCGCTCTCGTTCAGCAGGACGGCGCCGGTCGCCAGCGTGTTCTCCTGACGAAACCCGCCCGTATTCTCCCACCGATCCACCCGAACTCCGCCAGCCACCAGCCATTCGGCCGCGGTCCAGGACGCATCGACATAGGCCCCGGCCACCGCCGTCTCCCCGCCCGCACGCCGAATGCGGGTGAAACCCGCGCCCGTTGGATTGCTGAACAGTTCATTGGTCTCGCCGTCGTTGAAGCGCGCATCCGCGCCAAGCTCCCACTCCAGCCCTCCGCCCGCGAAATCCGCCATGCGTCGGCGCAGCGCCGCATTCAGTCCCCATCCCGTCGCGGGCGTCTTGAACTGGTTGTTGGCGGGCGTCGTGGCCGAGCGGTCGGCCGACACCGAGGCCGAACTGTTGGCCAGATTGCTGTCGATCCGCCACGCCTGCAGCCGCCAGCCATAGCCGTCGGCCGACGGGGCCTGCGCCGCCGTGGCGCTCAGGCTGTGCCCGCTGGCGTTGGCGCGCGTTCCGGCCAGACCCGATCCGCGATCCTCCTCCCAGGTCGCCGCCCTGACGGACAGGTTCGCCTGTCCCAAGGCCGTATCGACGCGCAGCGCTGCACTTCGGCTGTCGAGATCCAGCGGCGTGTCCGCCGCGCCTGCCGCCGGCCCGCGCACCGGCACATAGCCGTCGCTGACTTCGCGCAACCCGCTCAACGTCACCGCCACCGGCCCCACGCGCGTGGACGCCGACCCCGCCGCCCGTAACCCGCCCTGCTCGGACGCGGACACATCCAGCGCGCCGCCTTTCCCGCGTTCGCGCAGGGTGATCGTGCCCGTCAGCGCGCCCGCGCCATAGGGGCCCGAGCCCGCCCCCCGGATCACATCCAGGCTCTCCAGAGATTCCGGCGTCGCTTGGGACCAGATGACCCAGCCCCCGAACGGATCGTTCAGCGGCACGCCGTCGAGCAGCACCAGCGTCCGCCCCGCCCCGGACGGCGCGATGGCCCTCAGCGAAATCCCTTGCGTCGTCGGATTGGCCGCCGCGCTGCTCGTGCGCCGAAACAGCGACACCGCGGGCACGGATCGCAACGCCTCGTCCAGACGCGACGACCGGGACAGCACCGCCTCATCGATCCTCACAACGGAAAACGCGGCGTCCGCCGCCGCCGGCGGCAGACGCGCTGCGGTGACGACGATCTCGGGCAAGGCGGTGGGCGTGACGGGGGGAGGAACGTCCTGGATCATGCGCCGTCAGTAGGCGGTCGTTCCGCCACATCAAAGCCCGGCGGCCGGAAACGCACGGAAAAGCGCGAGACAGATCGCCGCCCCCTCGATAACAACCGTATTGAACGGTCCGAGGGGGATGCACGTGGGTCTGGGAACGCTTGTCAGGGGTCTGATCTTAGGCAAGGACGCCGACCGCAGGCGACGATCCGCCAAGGCGGCGCGAATCCGCGCCTTGCCCGACCGCCGCGTGATGGCCGAGAACTATGTTCCGGCGTTGGCGGCCGACGGCGGGCGCATCCTGTGGGTCGGATGCCGCGAGTATACTCTGGACGACTACCCCTTGCTGGAGGCCCAGGGCGGCGAGGTCTGGACCACAGACATCGATCCGGCGGCCGCACGCTGGGGCCGCGAGGGGCGTCATCGCACCGGCGACGTTTGCGAGGCGGATCGGCTGTTCTCGGACCTGACCTTCGACGCCGTCGTCTGCAATGGCGTGCTGGGCTATGGCGTCGACAGTCCCGACCAGCAGCAGCGCGCCTTGAAGGCTCTGGCGGCCATCCTGCGCTCGGGCGGCCGCCTGCTGCTGGGCTGGAACACCGACAAGATCGCCGATCCCGTCGCCGCCGGTTTGACTAACGCCGACTTCCAGGCCGCGCCCTTGGGCGACCAGCCCACGCGCGTGCGGTTCGACGCGGTCACCCACGTCTACGACAGCCTTGTCCGGAGAGGCTGAAGCCTAGCCCTGAAGCCGGGTCAGCGACGCCGCCGGCCCGAACAGAGGACGCCGGCGCAGCGTCGGCTTCGGCGTGACGAACGCCTTGTCGACCAAGGCCTCGCGCAAGGCGTCCAGCTCGGCGGCGCGCGCGGCCGGCGAATGCACCCGCTCGACATAGGCCTGCCCGCCACGCGCCAGGGCCAGACGTTCATCGGGATTTTCGACCAGACGCATCATGGCGCTTGTCAGCGACCCGGCCTCTTCAACGTCGACATACAGCGCATATTCGCCGCTGGCTTCGCGCAAGCCGCCGCGTCCCGACGATATCAGCGCCGCACCCGCCGCATGGGCCTCCAGCGCGGCCAGCCCCAGGGCCTCGCGCACGCGCGACGGCGTGACCGCGATGGCGGCGCGCTGCGTCATCGCCCGCACCGCGCCCAGCGACGCCGACTTGTGGATTTCGACCCGGTCGCCAAACCGTTCCAGCATCTGCACCTGCGGCGCGGCCCAGTCCTGATGCTTGTCCCAGTCGCCCAGCATCAGTGCGCCGCGCCAGTCGGGATGACGATCCAGCGTCTCGGCCAGGGCTGCGCAGAACAGGTCCAGCCCCTTGTCCCTCATCGCCCGCCCCGAAAACAGGATCAGCTTCTCGCGCTGCTCGGGCGACGCGCGCCAGGCTTCGCTTTCGATCGGATTGCAAACCGATGAGACGCGCCCGGCCAGCCGAGGATAGTCCATCGCGAACTCTTCACCCGCCGCCCGGCTGACGAACACCAGACGGTCGAACCGCGCCAGACGACGGCTATAGCGCAAGCGTTCGATCAGGTTGCGCGACGGCTTGATCCGCGTGTGGCGATAAAGAACGTGGATCGCGTCCGGCAGTTGTCTCGCCAGCTCCGACGCCGCTTTCAGCTGCTGATGATATTCCACGATGTCCGGCGACAGTTTCTTCAGAACATCCATCACCGCCGCATTTCGCGCCTTGCGGCCCAGCCCGGCCGGCACCGTCACCATCTGCACGCCCGCCGGCGTCGGCCCGCCGGCATCGGCGATCAGCGTCACCAGCCGGTTCAAACGGCTGTGCGCCGACAGCGTGCGCACCACTGTCTCCATCGAGTTGGTCTTGTCCGGACAAAAGGTGCTGCCCCGCGGCAAAACGACGGCGATACGCATGGTCTAGCCTTCCTTCCGAACGGAAGCGGTCTCGAAAATCTTGGGATGGACGGCGGCCCCCGTGGCGCGGCGACCGCGCGGCCCGTTCAGGCCCAGCAGCCGACGCGCCTTGAAGCCGGCCTTCAGCCATGGCTCCGCCGACGACTGGCGGATGCCCTTCACATCGATGAAGGTGACGTCTCCCTGACCGGACAGGGTGTGAAAGCCGTCGCCGTACCTGTCCAGCAGATGGCCCGGCTCAAACCGTTTCACGACCACCGCCGAAAACGCGTCAGGCGACAACACATCGATCCGCAGCAGATTGATCGCCGCGCCATAGGTCACAGCGCAGTCCTGAATCGGCAGATGAAGCGCGCCGTCGTGCACGAACGCCGACCCGCCCGGCCGCGAGGTCTGAAAACCGCTCAGCACCGGATTGGCGTGATGCGCCGCCCACGGCCCCGTCAGGCTGTCGGCCCAGGCGATGTGCAGTTCGCGCATCGCTCGGTCGTCCGGTCCGGGCAGCGCATGGAACATCCACCACCGGCCATCGTGCTTCACCACCGTGGCGTCGATCGCAGCCGCCTCGCCGATACGGGCCACCGCCTCCCACTGGTCCGGGAAACGGACACAGCGATAGAGGATCAGCCCGCCGCTCTTGTAGCCTTCCGGCAGCATGTAGAGTTCGCCGCCGTCCTCGATCAGGGTCGGATAGGAAAGGTGCCAGGGCTCGGACAGGGCCACGCCCTGCCCCACCAGCCGGTCGTTGGCGTCGTACTGGCGATAGTGAATCTCGCCGCGGCGCACATGATAGTCGAACGCCTCGACGAAGACGGTCAGCACCCCGTCGCGCGTGATCCCGAACGGGTCCGCGACATAGGCATGCGGTCCGCAGTCTGGCAGCCAGACGATCTCGTCCGCGCGCGGCTCATGATCAATGAAGCTGCTTAAGGGACGGCGGATGAAGCCCGAGCGCCAGAGATCGAACACGACGACGCCCTAGCCGACCGAAAGAACCGGGGCCGTCGTGCCGTCATGTCCTGGAAACGCGCGCATCTGGGTCCTGCTCGTCGCCGCGACACGGCGTCTTCATGACAAGGACGCCGCCGACCAACCCTTGCCTCATGAAAATCGTCACGGCATTGAAGGTCTTGGCCCGTTTGGCTGAACGAGAGGACTTCGCCCGTTTGACCGCGCCTGCCGCGCATCCCCTGATCGCCGCCTATCTTGAGCAGCGCGAGGATCTGGCCCGGTTCTGCCGCGCGCGGCTGGGCGGCGCGTCTGGCGATGTCGATGATGTGCTGCAGGACATTTATCTGAAGGTCTCGTCGCTCGATCCCGACCCGCCGCCGGACAATCCCCGCGCCTTTCTTTTTCGCCTGACTTCCAACCTGCTGATGGACCGCTGGCGGTCCGGGCAACGGTCGGCGAACCGCGACGCCCAATGGCGCCAACTGAACCACGAGACGGGCGCCGCCGAAGATTTGGACGCGGCCCCTTCGGCCGAGGCGGTCGTGGCCGGGCGCGAGAAACTGGCGCGCCTTCTCGCCGCTCTCGAGACCCTGCCGCCCAAGACCCAGACAGTCTTTCGCCTGCACAAGTTCGATGGGGTCAGCTATGCCGATGTCGCTGTCCGTCTGGGCATTTCACGCAGTTCCGTAGAGAAGCACATGATGGACGCGCTGCGCGTCCTGTCCCGCAAGGTTCAACCGTGATGCCTACGCTTTTAACGCCCCAGGGGAATATGCCTGAAGGTAGAGGCTCGGCGGCGCCGTCTTGCTATCAGGAGGCGCGTTGCACGGCGTTCCTTCAGGCTGGGATCGGATGACCGCACAAACCGACATCGAGGAAAAGGCGCTGCACTGGTTCGTCGTCCTGCGTGACGACGATGCGCCCGAATCCGCCTGGCTTGAATTCCAGGACTGGCTGGAGGCGTCGCCGACCCACGCCGCCGCCTATGACGCCGTCGAGCGCCTGTGGGTCGATCTGGACGACGATGCCGCATCCGCGGCAACAGAAACCCCGGTCATCAACCTCGCCGCCGTGCGTGCACGTCGCGCCAAGACGCGTTCGCCCTGGCTAGGCGCGGCGATCGGCATCGCCGCCAGCGTGACGCTGGCTGTCGGCCTGTTCCTGTGGCTGACGCCGGGCTCGCAGGTGTACGCCACCACCGACACGCCCCTGACGGTCGCGCTAGAAGATGGATCGCACGTCTATCTGAACCGCCATTCCACCTTGGACGTCCGGTTCGACGGCGACAAACGCTCGGTGTCGCTGACTGAGGGCGAAGCCGCCTTCGACATCGCTCACGACCCGGCCCATCCGTTCGTCGTCGCCGCCGGCGATCATCAGATCGAGGTGCTGGGCACCGCCTTCAACGTCCTGAACCATGGCGACCGTTTCGCCGTCGCCGTCGAACGGGGCGTCGTCTCCGTAAGCCCCGTCAACGCACCGGAGGTCAGACTGGTCGCCGGTCAGGCGCTGGCGCAGCGCGGCGAGCAGACCCCGGCCCTGTCTCAGGTTTCGCCGGACCAGACTTCGCCATGGCGCCAAGGCGTTCTCGTCTACCGCAATCGCCCGATGACCGATGTCGCGGACGATCTTTCACGTTATCTTGACAAGCCGGTCGTGCTATCGACATCGGCTCGGGCGCTGCGGTTCACCGGCGCCCTTCGCATTGGCGACGAGGCCGTGATGTTGAAGCAGTTGCAGGATTTCGCTCCCGTCCGCGTGGACGCCTCGACGCGCGAAGTCCGCGTCAACGCCCGTGAGGCCGGTTAAGGGCGGGCGGCCCCAACGCCTCGCCCTGTCCAAGACACACGCCGCCGCCCTTCTTCCCAGCCTCTTTCTGTTCGCCACAACGGCCCCGAGCACGCCGGCGCAGGCGGATGCGCGTCTGCTCGACATCTACATTCCGCGCCAGTCCGTAGACGACGCCCTGCTGGACCTGGCGCTTCAGGCCCGCGTTTCACTGGGCGGCAGTTTGACATCGTGCGCCGGCGTCAGCCCCGCGATCAGCGGGCGGATGTCGCTGGACGCGGCCCTCACACGATTGCTGGCGGGCAGCGGATGTCGCCACGCCATTCGCCAAGACGGCGCTGTGATCATCAGCAGGCAGTCGAGCGCGCCGCCCGCTCCCGCTCGACCGCCCCCCCCACGCCCGGCCATTCCTGTGGCGCCGCCGCAAGACGTGGCTCAAGTCAGCGAAGTCGTCGTGACCGCCCCGCGCCGACCCGAACTGATCCAGTCCTCGTCATCGGCAATGACGGCGGTCGGCGTCGACCGCATCACCCGCGCGGGAGTCACAGGCATGCAGGGACTGGACAGCCTCGTCTCTGGCATGACGGTGACCAATCTCGGCCCCGGCCGGAACAAGATCCTGCTGCGCGGCATATCGGACGGCGTCTTCACCGGCCTGACCCAATCGACCGTCGGCCTGTACCTCGACCTGACGCCGGTAACATACGCCGCCCCGGACCCGGATCTGAAGCTGATCGACATCGACCGGGTCGAGGTGCTGCGCGGACCGCAAGGCACGCTGTACGGCACCGGCCCCATCGGCGGCGTCGTGCGCATCGTCACGCGGGCTCCGGCGATGGGCGAAGAATCCCTGTCGCTCTCTGCGACCCGGTCGCGCACTGACGGCGGCGGCTGGAACTCCGACTATGGCTTGGTCGCCAACCTGCCGATCGCCGGCGACCGCGCCGCGATCCGCGCAGCCCTCTATGGCGAGACCTACAGCGGTTATATCAACGACGTCGAACTGAACCTGCGGCGGGTCAATGACGGCACGCGGCGCGGCGGCCGGCTGTCCGCCGCGTTGGAGATTTCACTTGGCTGGACGGCGCGCGCCAGCGTCGTGCATCAGTCGATCGTCACCGAAGACACCCACTATGTCTATCGAGGACTGGGTCCATTGCGACGCGCCAATCTGGTTCGAGAACCGCATCAGAACCGCTTCGACCAGGGCTCGGCCTCGATCGAAGGACGTGGCGCCTGGGGCCGGCTGAACGCCTCGGTCTCGGTCGTCGAGCATGGTTTCAAGAGCCGCTATGACGCCTCCAGCGCCCTTCGTCGCTTTGGATCGGGCTGGCGCATCGGCGCGCTGGACGAAGGCAAGGATATTCACCTGGTCGTCGGCGAGGCCAACTTCGCTTCGCCCGATGTCGGCCGCTGGCGCTGGTTGGTCGGCGGTCTGGTGTCGTCCAACACCACACGCACCAATCCCGTCCTGTCCGCCCTGACGCCCGAGCCTCGCGCTATCTATTACGAGGCGCGGCGCGACCGGCTGAACGAGGCCGCAGTGTATGGCGAAGCGTCGCTGGACCTGCCTCATGACCTGACCTTGACCGCCGGGGCCCGCTACTACGCCCTTGAATACGACACCACCTCCCTGGTTCGCCAGTTCAGCCGCTCGCGATCCTTCGACGGACGTGGGGAATCCGCCGGCTTCACACCTAAGATCGCACTCGCTTGGCAGCCCAGCGATCGCCTCAATCTGTCCGCCCTAGTCAGCCAGGGCCACCGGACAGGAGGCTTCAACACCGCAGGGGTCATCGGTCAAGACTTCAGCGGCCGATCCAATTCACCGGCGCGCCAATACCAGCCGGATAGCCTGTGGAACGCCGAGTTGGGGGCCAAGTACCGATCGGCGGACGGTCGCGCCCGCCTCCGCGCCGCCGTCTACGCCGCGCGGTGGCGTAATGTGCAGAGCGACCAGTTTCTGCCCAGCGGCCTGGCCTATGTCGTCAACGTCGGCGACGGCGCGGACAAGGGCTTCGAGGTCGAGGCCAACTGGCGTCCATCTGAGACGCTTGAGCTTTTCGCCAACGGGCTTGTCGCCGACCCACGCATCACCTCACCCAGCGCGCGGTTTGATTCTCGTCGTGATGCGGGTTTGCCCGGGGTGCCACGAGCTTCGGCGAATGTCGGCTTCAGCTGGCGGCGTCCGCTGGGCGAGCGTTTGGCGTTGCTTGCCGACGGCGGCCTGTCCTACGTCGGCGCGTCGCGCCTGACCTTCGACGGACGCCAGCAATATCGAATGGGCGACTACGGCACGGGGAGACTGGCCTTTGGCGTCGACGCGTCGGCGTGGACGGCGACCGTCTTCGTGGACAATCTCTTCGACACCGAAGCGAACACCTTCGCCTACAGCGACCCTTTCCGTCTCCCCGACGCCCAGGCCATCACGCCTCTGCGCCCTCGCACGATCGGCCTGACGCTAAGGTGGACGGCGCATTAGCCTGGGCCCTGCCGCCTTCGATCCTGGAGCGAATCGCGCCGATGAGCATCTCCAGCGGCGGCTGGGGACCGGACGGCCGGCTGTATCTGACAGGTCACGACCTGCCCGAGCTTTATGTCGTCGCCATTCAGGTGGACGGGGGCGTGCTGAACCACATCGAAACGCTGGGCATAGAGGCCGAAGGTCAGGCCATCGACTGGGACGAAAGCGAACCTGGGATGCTGTACGGCATCACCCGACGCACCCGTGAGATCGTGGCGATGAAGGTTCCGACATTGCTTGATCAATAGGTCTCCGGATTCTGACCTTGCCCTGCCAGGCTGAAAGCGTTTGAGGCTCCGTTGCGCGACGGTTGGTGTGACCCCGCCCTCCCTCCACGATCGCCCGTCTGTAGCTTTCAATAGGTCGGGCAAGGGTCGCTCCACGCTCAAACTGACAGGGCTGTGAGCGAAAGGTCGGTCCACGATCAGTCTGGCTCACCTACCGACCGCGACGCGCCGCAGCCGTGGGGCGCCGCCGTTGGCGATAGCGTCGTCGTTTGCGCAGAGCGCCAACGCCAATCTTTCGGTCGGCAACCTTCCTCCGGACGTGTCGTTGTCAGAGCCTCCCCGTTCGGCCGCAACCGCGATCGTCATTCCGCAATCGAGATCAGAAGGATCGCCATGCCGGTCATCGTCGTCACAGGCGCTAGCGCCGGCATCGGTCTCGCGATCGCCGAGCGGTTCGCCCAAGCCGGATGGCAGGTCGTGGTTATCGCCAGACAGGCTGAGCGGCTTTTCAACGCCGTCGAACAGCTGAAGCGTTCGGGAGACCGAGTGATCGGCATGGCGGGCGATGTGTCCGATCCGGCCTTCGTCGAGCAGGCGGGACGCGATGTCGTGGACGCTTTCGGCGGCATCGATGTCTGGGTCAACAACGCCATGTCCACGGTCATCGGGCGCGATGAAAATCTGACCGACGCCGATTACCGCCGCGTCGTCGAGACGACCTATCTTTCTCAGGTCTACGGAACACGCGCGGCGCTTCGGGCCATGCGACCGGCGGACAAAGGGGCGGTGATCCAGATTTCCTCGGGATTGGCGCTGCGCCCTGCCCCGCTGCAGGCCGCTTACTGCGGCGCCAAGGCGGCCGTCGACGGGTTTACCGAGGCCATTCGGGCTGAACTGATCGCCTCATCCTCCAACGTCACCCTGACCACTGTCTATCTGCCGGCCGTCAACACGCCCCAGCCTTTGTGGTCACGCAACCGGACCGACCGGGCGCAGGTCATTCCATATCCCCTGTTCGATCCTCGCCTGTGTGCAGACGCCGTCTGGTCGGCCGTGCAGAGGCCCAGCCGCAAGATTTTCGTGGGTCGCACGACATGGCTGATGGCGCTGGCGCAACAGTTCACGCCGGCGCTGGCGGATCGGCAGGCCGCCAGGATGATCACAGCGCAGCAGGGCGACCCGCAACTGCCGCGTCTCGGCAATCTCGACCGCCCTGAGGAAGGCCCGGCGGCGATCGACGGTCCGGACACCGAACGGGTCGTCAGACCGTGGATCGGTTTCGTGTCCAGCCGCCAGATCGCGGCGCTCAAGGTCGCTGCGCTCGGCGTCCTTGCGGGCCTTGCCGTAACGGCTGGCTTTGCGATCGGATCGTCCAAACGATGACCGAGACGGCCTTCACGCCCCATCCAGCGCGCTCGTCGAAAGCGCTCCGTCCCGATGGCTACGTCGCCCTCGAAGATTATGGCGTTCTGGGCGAGGGGCGAACGGTGGCCCTGTCAGCGCTAGATGGCGGCATCGATTGGTGGTGCGTCCCGGCGATCGATGCGCCGCCCCTTTTCGACCGGCTCCTGGATCCGGAGGGCGGCCGGTTTTCGATCACGCCGATCGAGGTCTTCACGGCGACCCGCCGCTATCGTCCCGACAGCAATGTGCTGGAGACGGAGTTCACCACCGCCAACGGGCGCGCGCGCCTGACCGAGAGCCTGAACAGCGGCACGGCCGGTCGTTTGCCCTGGTGCGAACTGGCCCGCCGTATCGATGGCCTGGAGGGCGAGGTGACCTTCGCCCTAGACATGCGTCTGGGGCGTCGGGGCGACACGGCCAATCCGTATCATTCCAAGATCGGCGAACACACGGTCTTTCATGTCGAGCGCGTGCTCGGTCTGTTCGTTCACGATCCGCGCATCACCTGCGAATGGTCCGACGAGGGCATTGTCGGAACTATCGTTGTTGGCGCAGGCGAGCGGCGCACGGTGGCCATCGTCGCCGGGCGGGATGAGCCGCTGGTCGTACCCTCCATCGAGGAGATCGACGCCCGCATCGACCTGTCGGATCAGGAATGGCGGGACTGGGCGGCGCGCTTGAACTGCCCCGGCCTGTATCGCGACGACTTCATCCGCAGCGCCCTGGCGTTGAAGTTGCTGCTGTACTCGCCGTCGGGCGCCATCGCCGCGGCCGCCACGACGTCCCTGCCCGAGCGACTGGGCGGCGACAAGAACTGGGACTATCGCTACGCCTGGCTGCGCGACGCCGGCTATACGATCGAGGCCTTCTTGGCGGCCGGCGCCCAGGCGGAGGCCAAGGCCGCTTTCAGTTGGCTGCTGATGCAGCTGAAGCGCCATGGCGCCAAGGTCTGCTACAGCCTCGACGGCGCACTCGTGCCGCCGGAAACGCACTGGGACATGCCGGGCTATAAAGGCTCGCGTCCGGTCGTCACGGGTAATCGCGCCGCCGACCAGGCCCAGCACGGCGTATTCGGCGACATCTTTGAGACCGCCTCGCGCTTCGTCGGCTGCGGCAACATCCTCGACAGCGCCAGCGCCCAGCAGTTGTCCGAACTGGCGGATCAGTGCGCCGACGCTTGGCGACAGCCGGACGCGGGCATGTGGGAGCTGGAGGATCAGCAGCACTACACCATGTCCAAGATCAGCTGCTGGCAGGCCCTGGCCCGTGCGGTCGAGCTGGCGGACGCGGGACAACTGCCGACGACGTGCCGGGATCGCTGGCGGCGGGAGCGCGACCGGATTTTTGACTGGGTCGAGACGCATTGCTGGTCCGAAAACCTTCAGGCCTTCGTCATGTATCCGGGTAGCGACAAGCTGGATGCGGCCCTGGCCCTTGCCGTGCGGTTTCGGTTCGATGGCGAAGAGCGGCTGCGCGCAACCCTTGACGCGCTGGACCGCCACCTCGGCGCCGGCGTCTTCCACTATCGCTATTCCGGCATGCAGGGCGAGGACGGCTGTTTCATCGCCTGTTCCTTCTGGATCGCCGAAGCCTGGGCGACGCTAGGCGAACCGGACAAGGCGCGCGCCCGCATCGACGCCCTGCGCGAAGCCCTCAGCGGCCGCTGGGGCATGCTGACCGAGATGATCGACCCGGACACCGGCGCCTACCTCGGCAACATGCCGCAGGGGCTCAGCCACCTCGCGCATCTGACCGCCCTGACCGCCGTCGGCAAGGCGCAGACCACTTCCCCCCAGCCCGAAACGGAGACGTTCCATGACTGATCGCCTGACCCTTCAGGATCCGCGCGAGCAATATCCAAAGCCGCCCTTCCCGCGCCAACCCCAACCCGTACCGGGCGAAGCGCGCGAGATGGACCCCAAGCCCGATCATGGCGAGGACAGCTATCAGGGTTCCGGCAAGCTGAAAGGACGCAAGGCCCTGATCACCGGCGCAGACAGCGGCATCGGCCGGGCGGCCGCCATCGCCTATGCTCGGGAAGGCGCCGATGTGGCGCTGTCCTATCTGCCGTCCGAGCGCAAGGATGCCGCCGAAGTCATCGCGCTGATCGAGGCTGAAGGGCGCAAGGCCATCGATCTGCCCGGCGACATCACCGATGAAAACTGGTGCCGGCATATGGTTGAACAGGCCGTGTCGGAGCTGGGCGGACTGGACATCCTGGTCATCAACGCCGGCCGCCAACAGTATCGCGAGGACATCTCTCAGGTGACGTCGGAAGACTTCGACAAGACGTTGAAGACCAACCTCTATGCCATGCACTGGATCGCCCAGGCGGCCGTCCCGCATCTGCCGGCGGGCGCCTCGGTCATCACCACCGCCTCGATCCAGGCCTATGAGCCTTCGGCCATCCTGCTGGACTACGCCACCACCAAGGCCGGGATCGTCGCCTATACGAAGGCCCTGTCCAAGCAGCTGATCGAAAAGGGCATACGCGCCAATGTGGTGGCGCCCGGCCCCTTCTGGACGCCGCTGCAGTCGTCCGGCGGACAGCCGCAGGACGCCGTGATGAAGTTCGGCGAGCAGGTGCCGCTGGGTCGTCCGGGCCAGCCCGTCGAGATCGCCCCGGTCTATGTGCTGCTGGCCTCGCAGGAAGGCAGCTACATCACGGGCGAAGTCTTCGGCGTCACCGGCGGCATGGGCGTCGCCTGACAAAACAAAGCCGGCGGCGGGATCGTCCCGCCGCCGGTCTCTCTTTCGGCGGGACGACTAGCCGGCGATGGTGGCGACGGAGCCGGAATCCACCCGGATGCCCGCGCCGTTGATGAAGCTGGCGCGATCCGAACACAGGAAGGCGACGGCCGCTGCGACCTCCTCCGGCTTGCCCCTGCGATCCAGCGTCATGCCGGGCCGCTCTTCCTTCAGGAAGCTCTTGATCGCCTCCTCGAAGGTTTCGCCGCGTTCCTCGGCACGCTTCTTCATCATGGCGTCGGTCATCGGGGTGGCGATGAAGGCGGGCGAGACCGTGTTCACCAGCACATTGTCGCAGCCGTAGGCCTTGGACAGACCCTTCGCCAGGCTGAGAATGCCGGCCTTCGAGGCGCAATAGGCCAGCTCATCGACATAGGGTTGGACCGCATCCTCCGACGCGAACAGGACGATACGGCCCCAGCCCGAGCGGCGCATGGCCGGAATGGCCTGGCGGCACATCCGCACCGCGCCCATCAGATTGATGTTGAGCGTCTCCAGCCAACCGGCGTCATCGACATCCAGGAAATCGCCGGTCGCGCCGGTCACGCCCGCTGCGTTCACATAGATGTCCGGATCGCCCATGCGGTCTCGGACCTCCGCCCACAGCCGTTCGACATCGTCGGCCTTGGTCACGTCGCCGGTCACGCCGATGCATTCGCCCAAGGCGGAAAGCTCCTGAACGGCTTCATCCAGCGTGCCGTCAGGCTTGTCGGTCAAGGCGACCCGTACGCCGGCTTCCAGCAGCAGACGCGCCGTCTCCTTGCCCATGCCGGAATCGGCGCCGGAAATGAGGGCGATACGCCCCTTGATCCCGAGGTCCATCACAAATCTCCTGTTCTTTGACGTTCGAGGAAGCGATCGGCCGTGCGCAGGGCGACGGCCATGAGGGTCAAGGCCGGGTTGGCCGAAAGCGCGCTGGGGAAGACGGAGTTGTCGCAGACGTACAGATTGTCGATCTCGACGCTGCAGCCGTCGCCGTCGACGACCGCCCCATCCGCCTTGTCCCCCATCCGGCAGCCGCCGATGGTGTGCGCCGACCGGGCCACCGCGAAGATGTCCTCGGCGCCGGCGGCGGTCCAAATCTCCGTCATGACGCGCCGGGCATGGGCGTCCAGACGCCGCTCGTTGTCGCCATAGCTGAAGTCGATCCGCGCCTTGCGCAGCCCGACGGCGTCGACCTCATCGGACAGGGTCAGGCGGTTGTCGTCATCCGGCAGACACTCTCCATTGATGCCGATCCCGGCGAGCCGGCGATAGTTGCGTAGCGTATCGACCAGCGGCGCGCCCCATAGGCCCGCGCCGCGCGCGAACCCACCCGCCAGGGTGACCGGCATGACGCCAAGGCTTTGGATCAGATAGCCGCCGGCGAAGTTCGCGTCCGACGGACGCACCATTTCTTCGCTGATCAGGGAAGACGGATAGCCGCGGTTCATCGACATGTCGGCGTCGAACCGGCCCCAGACCTGGGTCGCCACATGGGTCATGAAGTTGCGGCCGACCTCACCGCCGGCGTTGCCTAATTCCCAGTTCAGCAGCAGCCGCGGCGTCTCGACACCGCCCGCACAAAGGAACAGCGCCCGGCAGTTCAGCCGATGGTCCTGCCCCTCGCGACGATAGATCACCGACTTGATCCGCCCACCGACTTCACGCTCCACGCCTGTCGCCCGCGCGTTGGCGATGATCGTGGCGCCGTTGGCTGCGGCCATCGGCAGAAAGCTGTTGTCCGCGCCGGCCTTGGCGCCGGTTCTGCATCCCTGATGGCAGGCGCCGCAGTTGACGCAGGCCATGCGGTGGGGCGTCGCCCCCGCCTCGCGATCGCGGGACAGCACGGCCGCCGGCGCATCCGTGACGGTCAGCCCGACGGCCGTCGCGCCACGGGCCATCGCATCCGCCGGGGCGTTGCGCGGGACAGGCGGATAGGCGAACTGTCGCCCGCCCCACGGATAGTCGGCCGGGCCTGAGACCCCGATCACCGTCTCTACGGTCTCGACATAGGATTTCAATTCGTCCCAGCCGAACGGCCAGTCCCGCCCGCGTCCCGTCTCCGAGGCCAGCGTCAGGTCACGGGGATCGGGTCGTGGGCAGAAGGCGCCCCAGTGCAGGAGCGAGCCGCCGACGCCCTGGCCGGAGTTGTTGGCCCCAAAGGCGGTCGGGTCGCGCCCTCCGCTGAGGCGCTCTTCCATCCAATAGAGATCGGCCGTTGTTTCATCGGGCGTATGCTCCGCCGGATCGAAGGCCCGCCCCGCCTCCAACACCGTGACCGACAGCCCGGCCTTCGCCAGCCTGGCCGCGATCGGAGCACCGCCGGCCCCGCTGCCGATGATGACGACATCGGTTTCGCCGGCCGTCCTTGCAGGCGCGCTCAACCCACGCCCTCCATCGGCAGACGCCAAGGTTCGGTGTGGTCCGCCGCCGTCTGGTCATATCCCTGGAACCGGCCTTCGCCGCCCGTGGCGAAACCGTCGTAACCGATCTGAGCCCAGGTGGCCGGCAGCGACATCCACAGGCGCGCGGCTTCGGATACTACGTCCTCGAACCAGAGCTTCATGGCGTCTGCTGAAAGCCGACCCGGTTCGGCCCATTCGCCCTGTGAAATGGCGCGCAGGATGTCGTCCTGGCGATCGGGGGCCAAGGTTGCGAACTCCGGCACCATGGCGGCGATCTCATCCAGCCCGCGTCGCCAGGCCTCGGCGTCCGAGGGAAGATCGGCGAACCGCCATCCATCGCCCTGTCCGTTGGCGAGGCCCACATCCAAACGTCGCGCCAGATCATCCGGATCGCCTGCATCAGGCAGAATGCGCGCGATCATCGCCGACAGCACGGCGCGCTGGGTCGGGTTCAAGACGCCGCCGTCAGCTGGCACCGGACCGAAATGACGATCCAACATTGCGCGTCGCGTGCGATCCGACACGCGATCGGACGCCATCAGACCCACAAAGCGCGTCGGCAGCGCGGATGAACCGACCTTCTCTATGAATTGTAGAACCAGGCCGGCGAGACGGTCCGGCTGTTCCTGAGGGATCAGGTGCGCCGCATCCGGCACGACCACCACGTCAGACGCGCGATAGTGGGGGGCGTTGACACGCCGCTGCGCCGCGTCGCCCAAATCGCCATCCTCTGCGCCGGCGATGATCAGGGCAGGGAGAGGCAGGACGGCGACTTGATCGGACCAGTCCTCGCGCGATCGTTCGGCCAGCCATCCGCGCCAGGCTTCGGGGCTGGATCGAGTGAAATCAGCCAGGGCCCGATCGAAGGCGGCCTGCGGCAGACCGGCGGCGGTATTGGCGTCGATGAACTGGCGTCCCCGATCCTCGATCCTGGTCGGATCGTCGAACCAGGTCAGCATATCCGCACGCCTGCTCTCGTCCATCGGCTCCGGCGAGGGTGGCGATCCGGCGACCAGCACCACGCCCAGCAACCCGCTCAGACCCACCGCCCCGTCACGCGCCCGCGCAGCGATCAAGGTCGCAAACTTGCCGCCCATGCTGTGGCCGACAATGATCCAGCGGGGGAGATGAAGATCGGTAAGGCGGCGGCTCAGGTCGTCGAGCACGACCTGGACATCGCCATAGCCTTCCCCCGCCCTGTCCCCGAACCCTGGAAGATCGATCGCGACGGTCACCACCTCATCGGCAAGCCGGTCGATCACCGCGTCCCAATCGTGGCGGCTCGAGCCCAGGGAATGAAGGAAGACGACAGTAAGGCGGGTGTCTGTGGGCATGCAGAGGCTTTTTAGAAAGCGAAGACGCGAGGCTCCGCCGTGATCGGTCGGCGGTCGTCGATCAGCGCGCCAGCGGCGGAATTGCTCCCAACAAAACAGACTCCAGACGTTGAAACCGGCTCAAGCCCGCCATGCCCTCAGGCCGCCGCCAATTCGGTCAGAAGCTTCTCGATGAAGGCCGTGTCGTGCGGTTGATCGTTGGCGGCATCGACGATCATGCGATCCTCGGACCAGCGTCGATCATCGCGCAACGGCAACGACGCTTCCATGCCGGGCCGACGCGCCGCTGCGATCCGCAACGCCGTCGCCTTCGGTCCCGATACGATTTCCGTGACGCCGGCATCACGGGCGAGCGCCGCTAGGCGACGGCCGGTGAACAGATTCTCTGCGTGGTCTGGTAGAGGGCCGAACCGATCTTCAGCTTCGTCTCGCAAGGCGTCGACATCCTCCGCCGTCGTGGCGCGCGCCAACCGGGCGTACAGATTGATGCGCACGGTCTCGTCGGGGATGTAGTCCGCCGGCAAATGCCCTGTCGCGCCAAGGTTCAGACTGGGAGAGGCTTGGTCAGGATCGGGATCGCCTTTTGCAGCCGCGAGCGCCCGAGCCAGGACGGCCTGATAAAGGGCCGAGCCGATCAGCCTGACATGTCCGGCCTGTTCTTCGCCCACCAGATCGCCGCCGCCGCGCAGGTCCAGATCGCGCCCGCTGATCGCGAAGCCCGCCCCCAGTCGGTCCAGCGCCTCCAGCGTCTGCAAGCGCGCTTCCGTCGCCGCCGCCATCGGCGTTTCGGGATCGGAAAGCAGATAGGTGAAGCCCTGGCGGCGCCCCCGGCCGACACGCCCGCGCAGCTGATGCAACTGCGCCAGGCCGAAGCGGTCCGGCCGCCAGATCAACATCGTATTGGCGCGCGGCACATCCAGGCCCGTCTCGATGATGTTCGTGGCCAGAAGCACGTCCCCCTCGCCGTCGGAGAACCGGCTCATAACCTCGTCGATCGCCGACGGGGACATGTCACCGTGCGCCGAAACCACCGACAGCTCGGGCGTCAAGGTCTTCAAGCGTTCCGCCAAAGGTTCCATATCCTCGATCCGCGGCACGACCACGAAACTCTGGCCGCCTCGCGCCTTCTCGCGCATCAGCGACAAGCGAACGGCCCCGGCGTCGAACGGGGTCATGAAGGTTCGGATGGGCCGGCGTCGGGCGGGCGGACTAGCGATCAGGCTGACGTCCTGAATGCCGACCATGGCGCTCTGCAGGGTTCTTGGAATCGGCGTGGCCGACATCGACAACAGATGCGGCGCTTTTTCTGCCAAGGCAGATTTCATCTGCGCGCCGAAGCGATGTTCCTCATCGATGATGACAAGCCCAAGGCTGGAAAACGCCACCCCTTCCGACGCCAGCGCCTGCGTACCCACCACGACGCGCATGGAGCCGTCCGCCAGCCCCGTCTTGACCGCCCGCGCCTCCGCGCTGTCTGCGGCGCGCGACAAGTGGCCGACCTGAACGTCCGTGTCCTTGAACCGTCTCTTGAAGACCTCGAAATGCTGGCGCGCCAGGACGGTGGTCGGGGCGACGACGATGACCTGTTTGCCGGCAAGGGCCACGGCCGCCGCAGCGCGCAGGGCGACCTCGGTCTTGCCGAAACCGACATCGCCGCAGACAAGCCGGTTCATGGGCTTGCCGGATCCCAGGTCGGACAGGACCGCCTCGATGGCGCGCGCCTGATCGGCTGTTTCGGGGAAGGCGAACCCTGCGGCGAACCGGGCCAGCGCCTGACGCGGCGCGGTGATCGGCTCGGTCCTCAGCGCTGCGCGCGCTTCGGCCCGGGCGGACAGGGCCGCTGCGGCCTCGTCGATCTGCGCGCTGACCTTGGCGCGTCGCTTCAGCCATCCCTGGGTATTCAGCCGATCCAGCGACACCGCGTCCGGCTCCGAGCCATAACGCCAGATTTTGCCGAACTCCTCGATCGGCGCGAGGATGGTGCCTCCGCCGTGATATTCGATGCGCAGAACGTCGCGCTCGACACCATCGGCAGCGACCCGCTCCAACGCCTTCAGGACGCCCAGACCGTGGTCTTCATGGATGACCACATCGTCCAGCCGCAGTTCGGTCTCTCCGAACGCATCGTTCGTGTCGCCGGATCCTCGCGCGATCCGGCCGCCGAATATGTCCGAAGGCGTCAGGACGACGAGACCGGTCGCCGATTGCCGGAAGCCTGTGTCCAGATCGGCGGTTACGACGGCGATCTGCCCGGGCTGCAGAGGCGCAATCGCGCTCCAGCCCTCGAGCGTCACGGGCGTATCGATATCGTGGCGACGCAGCACGCGTAGGATGATCCTGTGCTCATGAGGCAATCCTGTCAGAACGATGCGGTCGCCCGCCTCGCGCCGCTCGGCAATGAATTGTTTAAGGGCCCGCCCCGGCGACTTCTCCAATGCGAAGGCCGGCGTCGGCGCCCAACCCTCGACGCTCAGGGGTTTGGCGCCTTTCAACGCCTGCCGAACGTCCTTTTCCGTCAAATAGAGGCTGTCGGGTTTCGCCGGACGCGCGCCCTCGCTGAACCGCAGGCGCGTGTCATAGGCTTCGGCCACATGCCCGCGAATGCGTTCGAACCGATCCTCTACGCCCACGTCGGTCAGGATCATCGGCTTTACGAGGAAATCAAACAGGGTCGTGGAGGTCTCAGCATCGATCGACGGGCCCGTGTCCTGATGATCGGCCTCATCATCCTCGGGCGACCGGTCGCTCCACTCAGCCGCCGGGGTCAGACAGATCGTCTCGATCTCGGCGCCCCGGCGCTGCGACACGGGATCGAAGGCGTGGATCTCGATGATCCGGTCTGCCTCGTCCAGAGCGATGCGATAAGGCGTGGCGGACGCGGGCGGGAAGACGTCGACCACCGCGCCAAGCAGAGCGTACTCGCCAGGTTCATCGACCCGCTCATCCGCCGCATAGCCCGTATCTTTCAGAAACGACTCCAAGGCTTTGCGATCCAGCGCTTCGCCCGCCGCGAGCGACAAGCGGGCCTTGATCCGTTCGAGCGACGGCGTCCGCTGCACGATCGCATCGGGCGAGGCGACCAGGAACACAGGCCTTACGCTGGCTTCGTTCAGGGCGGCCAGGACGGCCATCCGCCGCCCCATGCTTTCTCGCGAAGGCGCGGCGCGGTCGTAAGGCAGGCAGTCCCAAGGCGGCAAGACCAGCACCTCGGCGTCCTTCACCATCGGTGAGAGCGCCGCCGCAATCTCATCGGCGCGACGTTCGCTGGTCGCGATGAACACCACGGCCTGCGATCGCTTTGTCTTCATCTCAGCAAGTCCAGCCGCCACGGCCGCCGCCGGCATTTTCCAACGCTTGCCGTCGTCCTGCTCGGGCGCTGGCCCTCCAACGAGGAGCTGTTGGCCTGTGGCGGAAAGATCGGTGTCGGCAGGTGACGATTTCATCCTGGCTCAACCCCAAGGCCCGCCGAGGGTTGCGCCCGCTTTCGTACCCTGACCGGTCATTTCAACCGCCAGCGCGACGGAGCCGCCTAGTGACGGATTTGTAGGTCTATGCAGCCTCATAAAGGCCGGCGCGTTGTCTGCGGAACCCATGTCTGAACCAGGCCCCCTCCCCCCGATCGTCTATCACCCGGCCTACAGCGCCGAACTGCCATCGGGTCATCGCTTTCCGATGCAGAAGTATGCGCGTCTGATCGAGGTGCTGAGAGAGGAAGGGCTGATCGGACCGGAGGGGCTGTGGGAGCCCGAACCTGCGGATTATTCCCTGCTCGCCGCCGTTCATGATCCGGATTACGTGCGCCAGGTGCTGGACGCCCGCGTTCCGCCGAAGGTCGAGCGGGTCATCGGCCTGCCCATCACGCGAAGCGTCGTCGAACGCACGCAGGCCGCCGTCGGCGGCACGCTGACGGCGGCCCGTCTCGCCCTTCGCCATGGCCTCGCCTGCAACACGGCTGGCGGCAGCCATCACGCCGGCCCCATGGGCGGCGCCGGTTTCTGCGTCTTCAACGACATCGGCGTGGCCGCGCGCGCCCTGATCGATAATGGCGAAGTCGGACAGGTCCTGGTGGTCGATCTGGACGTCCATCAGGGCGATGGAACCGCCTTCATATTCGAGCACGAGCCCCGCGTCTTCACCTTCTCCATGCATGGCGAAAAGAACTTTCCGGTGCGCAGGGGGCCCAGCGATCTGGATATCGACCTGCCCGACGGAACCGGCAACGCAGCCTATGTCGCCCGGCTCAAAGCCGTTCTGCCCCACCTGCTTCAACGCGTTGCGCCAGATCTCGTCTTCTACATCGCCGGCGTCGATCCGCACGAAAGCGACCGGCTGGGGCGGCTGTCGCTGAGCGACGAGGGATTGGCTGAGCGCGACGCCTATGTGCTGGAAACCTGTCTGGCAGTCGCGCCGCTCGTCGGAGTCATCGGCGGTGGATATGACCACGACATTGATCGTCTGGCGCGCCGCCATGCGACGCTCCATCGCGCGTCCGCCCAGGCCTGGCGGCGCGGTCTGGCTAGGCGGGAGGCTTGATCGTGGCAGATCCTGCGCCGCTCATTATCACCGCAGCCCTAGACGACGGCGCCTTCGACTGGTTCGACGGCTTGCGCCAGGCGCACTTCCCCCGCCACCGCAACGTCGTCCCAGCCCACCTGACACTGTTCCACGCGCTCCCTGGGGCGCAGGAAGGCTTCGTGTTGGAGACGCTGAAGTCGGTGTGCCGTCGCCAGGCGCCCATCCGTCTCGATGTATGCGGCCCGTGGTCTTTGGGGCGTGGCGTGGCCTACCGCCTGGCGTCCGCCGATCTGGACCGACTGCGTAGACAGCTCGCGGAGGCCTTTTCGCCCTGGCTGACCCGCCAGGATCAGACCCCGTTCCGACCGCACATCACGATCCAGAACAAGGTTGAGCCCGCAGACGCCAAACAGCTGCTTGAGTACCTTCAGTTGGAGTTCGAGCCGTTCGACATTCTCGCTGAAGGCCTGCTCGTCTGGCGCTACCTGGACGGGCCGTGGGAAGCCTTGGAGCAGGTGCGATTCAACTCTGTCGCGGAGAGCTAGATCATGATGGCGGCTAAGCTGAAGGTCTTCACCTGGTCCGACGGTTTCCATGCCTTCACCGTCGCCACCACCTCGCGACCCAAGGCGCTGGAGGCCTGGGGCTCCAAGCAGGATTTGTTCGCAACCGGTTTGGCCAGCCAGCTTGCCGGCGGAGCCGACTACCACGCCGCTCTGGCCTCTCCTGGCGTGGTCCTCGAGCGCGGCCTCGCGATCGATGTCGGCAAGATCGGCAAGGCCAAACCCGCCAAACTTCGGGGACCGTCCAAGGCTAAGGCCGCCAAAATCGAAAAGCTTCAGGCGGCGCTGGCTGATCTGGATGAACGCCATCAGGCGGTGATGGCGGATTTCGAAGAACAACAGGCCGCGCTAAGCCAGGCGCGCCAGGAGGCGGAGGCGACCTATGAAACGGACCGCAAATCCCTGGCTGCCGATCTGAAAAAGGCTAGGGCCTGATGTGCAATCTGTATCGCCAGCGCTCTGGCCCCCAAGCCATAATGGATGCGGCGAACGCCAAGCAGTCGACCGTCGGCAACCTCGCGCCGGGCGATATCTATCCCGACTATCCGGCGCCGATCGTGCGCTGGGAGGGCGCAGAGTGCATCCTTGCATCCGCGCGCTGGGGCATGCCGTCGTCCAAAAGGATGATCTTCGACAATGCGACGAAGCGCGCCGACAAGCTGCGCGCCAAAGGCGGCAAGGTCGATTTTCAGAGAATCCTCGAGTTTGAACCCGACAGCGGAACGACCAACGTCCGCAACACCCGCTCCAGCCATTGGCGCCCACATCTGTCGCCGGCATCTCGATGCCTGGTCCCATTCACAGTCTTCAGCGAGCCGGGCCGGGACGCGGCCGGAAAATACCGCCCCGTCTGGTTCAGATTGGCCGGGGACGATCCCGAGCCCCTAGCCTTCTTCGCCGGCATTCACGTTCGGGCCCACACAAGCGTGCGCAAGGTCAAGACCGGCATGGAGACGATCGACGTCTTCGCCTTCCTGACGACCGAACCTAACGCCGAGGTCGGCGCGGTTCACCCCAAGGCCATGCCGGTGATCCTGACACAGCCCGACGAGATCGAGGCCTGGATGACGGCGCCGTGGGAGACGGCCAAGGCGCTTCAGCGCCCGCTGCCCGACGGCGCTCTGTCAGTTATCGATGCCTGAACCGCGTAAAGCCTCCGATCGTTGCTTAAAGACGATCCGGTCCCGTCCTGGCGATCGACACAAGGTCTGCGGTCAACGGATCAGCCGACAGCCCCCAACGAGTCAGTGCCACCTCGAACACGGTCGGATCGGCCGCCACGGCTGCGAACAGGGTCATCGATGAGCGGAACTTGAGATCGTCGGGCGATCCGAACAGCTGATGAACCGACGCCGCCGGCGCCGTGGTCGCGGTCCTGGTGGCGCGGGCAAGCCGCGCCCCTAAAACCGTATGAGCTAGGTAGGCCTCGGCCTCCTCGAGTGACCCAATGCCATAGAAAACGGCCGTCGAAGACCGTCCCAGAGACCGGGCTTGAGGAAAGACGAACCACATCCAGTGGCTCGTCTTGCGACCCGTCGCAAGCTCGGCCATCGCCGTCTCGAACACAGGGTCTTGAGCCACAACAAAACGGTCGAGTGCTGTTGTCATTTGCCGGTCTCGCCCAGACCGGCGAACCAGTCCGCATAGGGGGTGTTTCGCGCCATGTGGCGATTAAGATCCGGCGAGCCGTCGGTCCACCACACTGGGCCCCGCTCGCCAAGTCCCACCTTGGCCTTGTCGACGCTTCGCCGCGCTGCGGCCAGCGAGTCTGTATCCTCGGCCGCCAGCGCCGTTCGCACCGCCCGCCGCGCCGACATCAGATCATGTACCAGTTCTTCCCTCGCCTCCGCCGACAAAGCTGGGTTGGAGCACCGCCACAGCCGGCCTCGCACCACGAAATAGCGGCCGTCTGGAGTCGTGGGGTATCGGCGAGACCGCGTCATCGTCGAGCTAACGCACTCGGGCCGGATGGGCGCCGCCCACCGGGCGATCCACAGCGCCGTTGCGATCCGCCTTGACTCTGGCGCGCCCGAATAAGAACAAATGCGGAACATTCAGACCGCGATCGGTTTCAGGTGATCATGTCCGCCGCCTCTTCATCCTTTCAGGCGCTCCGCACGGAGATCGCGCGCATCGAGGCTGGTCGACGTCCGCCCGGCGGCGTGCTGCCGTTCGGCCTGGCCTCGCTCGATCGCCGGCTGCCCGCCGGAGGACTGGCGCTCGGCGCACTGCATGAGGTGGCCGGCGGCGGCGACGGGGCCATCGACGGCGCCGTCGCGGCTCTGTTTGCGGCCGGCGTCGCGGCGCGCACCCAAGGGCCGGTCCTCTGGTGCGTGACCCGCCCGGATCTGTTCGCGCCGGCGCTGGAGCAGGCGGGGCTGTCCTCGAACCGGGTCATCTATGTGGAGGCCGGTGACGAGGCGGGATTGCTGGCCGCCTTCGAGGACGGCCTGCGTCACGGCGGCTTCGGCGCCGTCGTGGGCGAAGTCGCCCGTCTGTCCATGACGGCGTCGAGGCGTCTGCAGCTAGTCGCCGAGGACACGGGCTCGCTCGGACTGGCGGTCCGACGATGGCGTCGTCAGGCCGAGGCGGCGGACTTCGGCCAGCCGACCGCCGCCGCCACCCGCTGGCGGGTCACCGCCCTGCCCTCCGCCCCCCTGCCCGTGCCCGGCGTCGGCCGCCCGCGCTGGTTTGTCGAACTGATCCGCTGCCGCGCCGGAGCCTGCGCGGATTTCGAACTGGAAGCCTGCGATGAGACGGGTCGTCTCGCTCTACCTCCCCACCTGGCCGACCGATCGGCTGCGACGCCGGCTTGGACCCGACGCGCCGTCGCCTGAGACGCCCTTGGTCCTGGCCGGACGCCAGGGCCGCAAACGCGTGGTGCTGGCCGCCGACCCCGCCGCCCGCGCCCATCGCCTGCATCCCGGCATGGCCGCGACCCAGGCCCGGGCCCTGGTCGCCGATCTTGTCGTCCATCCCTTCGATCCGGCAGGCGACGCGGCCGCCCTGGACCAACTCGCCCTCTGGGCGCTGCGCCGCTATGCGCCGATCGTGGCCGCCGACCCGCCGGACGGCCTGGTGCTCGACGTCACCGGGGCCGGTCACCGCTACGGCGGCGATGAGGGCCTGCTCGAGGATCTGATCGCCCAGACCGCCGCTGTCGGCCTGGGTGCCCACGCCGCCCTCGCCGACACCTGGGGCGCCGCCCATGCCTTGGCCCGCAACCTCGCCGAACCGACGATCGTCGTCACGCGCGGGGGGCCTGCCATCCGTCACCTGCCCTTGCGCGCCTTGCGCCTGCCCGCCGACATGATCGATGGCCTCGGACGTCTGGGGATCGACGCCATAGGCGAACTGGAAGCCAAGCCTCGCGCCCCTTTGGCCCTGCGCTTCGGACCGGAGCTGATCCGTCGCCTGGATCAGGCCTACGGTCGCGCCCAAGAGCCGATCACTCCGATCGACGCCCCGGAACTGATCCAGGTGCGACGGGTCTTCGCCGAGCCGATCGGCGCGCCCGAGACCCTGGCCCGCTACACGCTGAAACTGGTCGAAGCCCTGAGCGAGGCGCTCGAAGCTCAAGGGCTTGGCGCGTCGCGGCTCGACCTACGGTTTGAACGGATCGACAACCGGACGGAGGTCATCCGCGTCGGCTTCGCTCGCCCCGCCCGCGATGTCACGCGGCTTACACGCCTGCTCTGCGACAAGATCGAAACCGTTGATCCTGGGCTCGGCGTGGAGGCCATGGTTCTGGCGGCGCCTGTCGTTCTGCCGCTGGACTGGTCGCCCACCGCCGGCGATCTGGGCGCCCCCGCGACGCCCGACATCGGCGATCTCGTCGATCTGCTCGCCAATCGTCTCGGCCCGCAAAACCTGTACCGGATGGCCCCCGCGCAGAGCGACGTGCCCGAACGCTCAATCCGCAAACTGCCGCCGACCGCGCCGCCGGTGCCGGAAACCTGGACGCGTCGCTGGCCGCGCCCCTCACGGCTGCTCGCTAAGCCCGAAGCCATAGAGGCCGTCGCGCTCCTGCCCGACCAGCCGCCGGTCGCCTTCAGTTGGCGCGGCGTCCGCCATCGTGTCAGGCGCGCTGACGGTCCTGAGCGGATCTTCGGCGAATGGTGGCGACGCGACGGCGAACGCAATGCGGTGCGCGACTATTTCCAGCTTGAAGACGAGGCCGGGGCGCGTTTTTGGGTTTTTCGGCGTGGTGACGGCGAACAATCACACACCGGCGATCTCAGCTGGTGGCTGCACGGTCTGTTCGGCTGACGCCTTTCGACCGGGGTCAATGTCAATCTCGAGCGGTCTGCGCTGTCTCGGAATTGCTGACGATCGTCCATGGCTGCGGCTTGTTGATCGGACAACTAGCACGTCTGCATGGCTCTCCTCAGCAATACCGGTTTGACCAGGCCACGTCTGACAAGCACGGGCAAGGCGAAGGATACGCGGTAGCCGTTAGATGCGACCTAATGCTCGTCAGGATCGCCATCGCGAAATCGCCACTTCATGATCAGGACGCAGGCCGCCATGATCAGAGCAAAACTGTTCGACACCGTCACCGGCCAGGCCTGGGTCATGACGCCATAGACCACCCAGAGGATGAAACACGTGACGGTAAGCGAATAGGTCTTGAGGCTGACCGAAGACGCGTCGCGCTCTTTCCAAATCTTGAGGGCTTGAGGCGCAAAGCTCGTAATCGAGCAGACCGCCGCCGCTGTACCCACGATATTGGCTGTTAGGTCGCTCATGGGTGGGCAACGACGCCCTCTGGGTCACCGTTCCTATGTGCGAAAACGCACTTCTACAGTGGCGAAACCGCGCGGTCACGGGATGTTTCCATCCCGGTTCCGCACTGTCGCGGCATCGGCCTGTCGTTCCAACGACGACCCCCTTAGGTCGCGCAAAAAGACAGGCCGGCGTGCTGAACCGTTGCTCGCTCTTGGGGTTGACCCTTAGCAGGGAGCTCTGACCGCAATGATTACCGTCAATCCATTGGGCGTCGCCCCGATGCCTTCGTTCACCAATGCGGCCGCCCTTGCTGGCATCGCGCTGTTCGATCCGGACGGGCACAATCCGGGCAATCTGCACGATCAGGCGTCCAGAGAGATGCTGGTTTCTCGCCTGGCGCGCCTTCTGCGCCTCCCGGTCATTGATGTCGTTGAAGATGCGGAAGACGTCGGACCCGACGTCTTGCTGGTGCCTCGCGACACCCTGATCGGTGAAGACATGACCTCGCGCACCGTCTTCACCGCAGGCAATCTGTTAGGCGGCCGCGTCCCCCACCGCTTCATCGCGACCAAAGCGATCACCCACGGCCTGATCGATCGGTCCGCGACCTGCCCGCCCGGCTGGTCGAACACCATGGCCGACCGTCTGGGCGATGCGGCTCTGGACGGCTACACCGCCTTCTGCGTTGCCGACGCGATCGAAGCCGGTCGACGCCTCCTGGAAACCGGGCCTGTCCGCGTAAAGGATGTCCTGGCCAAAGCAGGGCTGGGCCAGACAGTCGTCGAGACGCCTGAGGCGCTCGCCGCCGTCATCGCCGAGCAGGATGAGGCGCAAATCGCCGCCTTTGGCGTCGTCCTTGAGGAAAACCTGCTCGGCGTCGAGACCTACAGCGTTGGAACCCTGTCGGTCGGCGGACTGCGCATCAGCTACGTTGGCGATCAGCGGGAAACGACGGATCACAAGGGACGAGAGGTGTACGGCGGTTCCCGGCTGAGGTGCGTCAGGGGCGACCTTGATCGACTGACCCACCTCGGACTGACCCCGGAGGCAGTGGAGGCGGTGCGTTGCGCCGCGGTGTTCGACGACGCCGCCCTGCGCGCCTATCCGGACCTGATCCTGACCCGCCGGAACTACGATGTCCTCGCCGGCAAGGATGCACGCGGGCGAAGGCGTGTGGGCGTTCTGGAGCAGTCCTGGCGGGTCGGCGGCGCGACGGGCGCGGAGATCGCCGCGCTTGAAGCCTTCGCGGCGTCGCCGGCGTTGACCTCCGTCGAAACCGCCACGGTCGAAGTGTACGGCCTCGCCGATGTCGGACCGGAGGATGTCGTCTATTTCCGGGGTGAGGACCCCAAGGTCGGGCCGATGACGAAATATGTGACGAGGACAGCGTGATCGAACCTGACGACGTCGAGGAAGGGCGGGTGCGACTGTCTGTCGACGGACAGAAGCTGACTGGCACGCTTCTGACGCCGGAAGCCCCCGTGCCGGGATTTCTGTTTGTCCACGGCTGGGGCGGCGATCAGGAAGAGGATCTGGGCCTGGCCGAGGATCTCGCTCGACTGGGCTGCATCTGTTTCACCTTCGACCTTCGAGGCCATGCCGAAAGCGATGCGAGCCGAGACGAGGTCACCCGGCAGAACGGGTTGGACGACGTGACCGCGGCCTATGACTATTTGGCGTCCCAGCCGCTGATCGATCCCGGTGCGATCGGCGTGATCGGCACGAGCTACGGAGGCTATTTGTCGGCTCTGCTGACGAGCATCCGTGACGTGCGCTGGTTGGCGCTGCGTGTCCCGGCCCTTTATCCGGACGCGCACTGGGAGGTCCCCAAGGCCAAGCTCGATAAGGACGCGGTGCGCGCCTATCGACAGCAACTGCGAACGCCGCAGGAAGACAAGGCGCTCTCGGCCTGCGCCGCGTTCGAGGGCGACGTCCTCATCGTGCAGTCGGGCAAGGACGATCGCATTCCGCCCGAAGTCATCGCCTCCTATCAGGCCGCCTTCAAGGACGCGAACTCGTTCAGCCACAGGATCATCGCCGAGGCGACCCATGCGATGCGCGATCCCGCCCATCAGCGACTTTACGCCACCCTGTTAATCAACTGGGTCGAGGAAATGGTGCGGGCGAGCCGCCGGTCTTATCGGTGAGCCTCTCGCCAGCGCCCAGCGCAGACGCGCGTACCGCAGCCGCATTACCCGCTACGCCGCTTTCGTCTCTGGAACGCCGCGCGTCCCGCCTCGTTGATGGCGCAGGCAAACGGAGACCCGCCATGACCGACCTCTCGAACATCAAAGAGCATATGGAAGTGATCGGCGCCGACGGCGTCCATCTCGGCACCGTCGATAAGGTTGAAGGCGATCGCATCAAGCTCACCAAGGCCGACAGCGGATCGCACAGCGATCACCACCACTATCTCTCGGGCGGTCTGGTCGCCAAGGTTGAAGGTAATCAGGTGCGCCTATCCGCAAACGCCGACAACGCCGCTCTCCTTGAAGAAGAAGAGGCCGGCGAAGCGATCGCCGACCTGAAATAGTGTCGATGACCACAGACCATGACGTCGTCGCCGCGCAGCTTCTGGCGATCCGCGAGCAGCTGAAGGCTGAGGTGTGGTCAACCGCCGTGGCCGCCGCGACGTCCGGCGACCACGAGCGCATCCGTGATCTGGTGAAGCTGAAGGTCGATATCGAAGCCATCGACTTCGCCCTCGGACATCGGCCGGCGGGCACAGCCGAGGAAGACGAGAGATGATCGACCTGAACACCGCCAGCGCCGACGCTTTAGACGGGATTGAGATGTTGCGCGGCCACGGGTTCGAGATCGTTCGCTATCGTGAGGACAGAGGTCGTTTCACCAGCCTTCGCCAGTTGGATGAGGTACCGGGTCTGAGCGGCAAGACTGATGGCGTTGAAGCGCACGTTTCGATCAAAGCCGCGAGTTCAACGACCAAGCCACCTTCGCAATAACGGCTCCACTGCGTGGCCGCCGTCTGATCAAGATCGCTTCCCCTCTAGAGAAGTCGGACACTGAACTGCGTCGGCTCGTTGAGTTTCATACGTACGGCGAGCCTGCCTTTGAAAGACGGTAGTTCTAAAAGGGATTTGCAGGATCTTTTCGTGCAGCGGCAATTTCAGCCGGCGTTGGATCGCGGCGGATGGTCAATTCGTCCGACGACCAGTCGACCAGTCCGATATCCGCCATCGCCCTTAGCCAACCGTCCATCGGCCAGATCGACCAGGCGGCGTGGAAACGTTTGGCGTTGGCGATCAGGGCGCGAAAATGCTGCAGGGGCGGATCATAGCCCTCATGGTGCTGGTGGAAGACCGGCGCGCCGCCGGCGAAGAGGAGCGGCAGGCCCTCTCGCGCGATGCGAAAACCTAGGTCCGTATCTTCGGCGCCGTAGCCGACGTAAGTCTCGTCGAACCCGCCGATCCGATCGAAGGTCGAGCGGCGGAGCGCGAAAGCCAAAGACCAGAACAGCCCGGGATTGCGCTCCAGGCTTTCGCCTTCCTGCGGAAAGGGGCGCACGGGATGGGGCCGCCCGGCCGCCTTTAGATCGGTCTCCGACAGAGGGCCCGGCTGGACGGCTCCGGCGGGAAGATAAAGCACCTCCGGACAGACGACGGCGTCATTTTCGGCGAGCAAGGCCTTCATCCGCCCGCAAACTGCCGACGACACGATGCAGTCCACATCTAGAAACAGCAGGATATCGCCTGACGCCAAGGCGGCCGCCACATTTCGGGCGGCGGCCAGAGGCAGGGCGTCGCCCGCCAGACGTTCGATCCGAACGGGAAAGACCGCCGGCGGCAGCGTCACCGGCGCATCGCTCATGTCGATGACGATCAGTTCGTCGGGCGGCGAGGCGCTGAGGGTCAATCCCTCGACCAATCGGTCCAGATGCGCCTGCCGGTTGCGAACCAGCGTAAGAGCGGACAGCGTGGTCATCAGCGGCTCCACAAATCCAGCCGATAGTTCGGATGCCGCTCGGCGAGATCCACTTTCATGACAGCCGACAATCCAAGCCAGAGGCGTTCCACGGCGTCGTCGGCGGTTTGGGGATAGTCGGTCTCGCCGGTCCAGTTCACGAGCAGGACGCGTCCGCCCTCGACCAGGCCGTCGGCGATGCGTCGCGCCGCAAGGTCCAGATCGGCGTCGCTCCAGTAGTAGGCCACTTCGGACAGGACGACGAGATCCTGCCCGTCGAGGCCCGGACAGTCCCGGGGGAAGGCCGCGGCCTCGAACCGGACGTTTGGCCGCCCCGACAGACGTTGCCGCGCCCGCTCCAAGGCTGTCGAACTGACGTCGATCGCCAACAGATGATCGCAGACCGCGCTCAGCCGCTCGGTCAGGACGCCGCCCGCGCAGCCGACCTCGAGCGCAAAAGCCGCTCGCCGCGCTGATAGAGCGGCGATGGTGCGATCGAACTTGGCCGCCTCATAGTCGCTTGAGGCCAGATTCCACGGATCGGCGTCCCCGGCGAAGATGCCTTCGAAATAGGCGGCGGGAAGCGAGCGATCAGTCATAGGCGTCGCGCCGATACAGGGTGTCCGAGGCGGCCCGCAGCCCCCTCGCCTTCTCGAGCCGGAACCCCTGTCCGAACATCGGCGTCAACTGACTTTGATGGCTAGACAAGGCATAGGCCCTCAGGCCGGCCTTCAGAGGTCGCGTCGCGATCCGCAGCTTCGACCCGGACGGAGGCGCCCCCCACACGACATAATCGAACACGGCCACCGGCCGGCGGGCCATACCGGCTGCGCGGCGAGCCACTTGGGCCGCCGCCTGATGATCGCAGTGGGGATCATCCGGACCTGTGACGGCGATCGCATCGACGCGCCGCTCGCGGCACAACGCCGCGAGACGACGCGCGGTCGCTTCGAACACCATGCTGCCGGCAGAAGCGGGCTGGGCGTCGGGCCAATCCAGAAACACGGGCGGCGCCGCTGCGGCCCCCGCCAACCGTCGAACGGCGCGTCCCGCCTCCAGGCGTCGGGTCCGGATAAGCCTCGCACGGGAGGCCGCGTCCGGATGGTCGTGCGAACCCGCGCCGTCGGTGAGGATCACGACGCCTGCCAGACGTTCGGTCGTCGCCGCCTGATGGATCAAGGCTCCGGCGCCCAGCGTCTCGTCGTCGGCATGCGGGGCAATGACCAGCCACCGCGCGGCTCGCCAGGGCGAACGCTCCAGCGCCAGGGTCGCTAGCCGGCCGGTTTTCTCGCTCACCATAGGGCGTCGCCCTCACCCCAGAGATCGCGATCCAACCAGGTCTTGGCCGCCTGATCCTTCGCATAGTCGGGTCCGGCCTGCCGAAGATAGAGGCTGAGATCGCGCGTAATCTTGTCGATGCGCTCGCCGTCGAAGGCGCTACGCGTCCCCACCGACCGCGCCGCCAGTTCCATGACATCCAGGGCGCTGCGTTCGACGACACCGCGCGTGGCGCGGGCGAAATCCCCGGCGTCCGGCGCTTCGGACGCCGCGCGGATCGCAGCTTCGCGGACCCAAAGCCAGGCCGTTCGCGCCGCAATGACCGCATCGGCGAAGCGCGCGCGCTGGATGGGATCTGCGCGGGCGGCGTCGGACAGCGCGTCACGCATCGCCATAACCAGGCCCTCGACGCCGCCCAACTGCACCGCCGTGAACCGCCAGGCCCCCGCCGTGAAGCGCGGTTCGCGATCATAGTCTCCGGGTCTTCCGAGCCGCTGATCGGCATCGACCGTCAACCCGGTCACCTCATAGCGCCCGCTGGTCGTCGCGCGCATGCCGCGGACGCGCCAACCGCTCAGATCGGCCCTCTGGGCTTCATTCGCCGGCACGACGATCAACTGGCGTTCGCCCTGTTCCGGCTGAGCGGTGATGATTGCATATTCCAGTCCGCCCGCGCCCGTAGCGAACATCTTGGCGCCCTGCAGCCGATCGCCGACCAGACGAACGCCGGGCGGCGGCTCCGTCGCCCAGACGCCGAACCAAGCGCCCTGCGCAAGGACTTTGCCGAGCCAAGCCTTCTGGCCCGGGTCCGCGTACCAGTCGAACAGCGCCAGGGCGTTGACGTGTCCTTCAAACAATCGGCCGACGCTGAGATCCGACCGTCCCACCCTCCTTAGAGCGTCCATCAAGGTCAAAGCCTTGCGGATTGGATCGTCATAGGCCGTTCCGCCGCTTTGAACCGGAGCGAACCGCCGCCCCCAACCCTCCGAGGCGAGCAGCGTCAGACTGTCGGCGGGATATCGCGGCGCAGCGTCGTAACGCGCACCCAGCGCCGCCAGTCTAACCTCAAGGTCTAGAGGCGATGACGCGGTCGGCGTTGTTTCCAGGGCTGTCATCGGCGTGCCTCAAACTCTGATGCAAGGTCGACAAGCCAGGGTCCGGCGGCGCCAAGTCCCTGTCCGCTGATCTGCTGCCGATCAGCGGGCGACAGTGAGAGTGCTGACCTAAGGACGCTCGGCCATTCCTGCGCCTGCGGCCACTGCGCCAGGACGATCGAGGCGCCAAGCACCGCTAACCGTTCGGCCTTCACGATCTGCTCATTATAGGCGCGAGGCTCGGGAAGACAGACGAAGGGTTTGTCGGCCGAAATCACCGCATTCAGCAGGCCGTCTCCCGCGCCTCCGACGATGACCTCCGCCTTGTCGATCTCTTCGCCGAGGGCGTCGATCCAGCCCGCCAGCTTCAGGTTTGGCGGAATGATCGGCGGCGGCTCGATCGGCCCGACACCGGTCCACATCTTCCCGGGCGTCGCCTCCGCAGCCGCCGCCAGCTTGGCGCCATCCAGCGGATCGCCACCCCGCCCATGAACGATCAAAACGCCTGATCCACGCTTCAATCCTGATTTGCGCCGGGGGGCGAAATAGTGCGTCTTGTCCCGCACCTCTTTAGTCCTCGCCCCATCCAGCCGCTTGTGGAAGGGCGCAAGCAAGGCTTCTGCGCCGCGGAAGGCGTCCAGATGCGCCGGATCCGATCGATCGCCCACGAGGCGGACATAGATCACAGGCGTCGCACACAGCCGGGCCAGCATCGCCATTTCGACCGACACATCGATCACCATCAAGGCCGGCCTGGCGTCGCTGATCCACTGGGCGAACCGGGCGGTCCGAGCCCGGACGCCCGCATGGTGATAGGGGGCGTAATGCAGCGCCTCAGGCCGGACAGGCGCCTCGTCACGGCCGGAGAAGCGGTCTTCGTCGTGGGGCCTGTCATCCTCCAGATCCACGCAGGCGATGTCTTCGGTTCGTCCTTTCAATCCCGTTCCAAGCAGGACAAATCGCTCGGGCGCAGCGGCGGCGATTTCCAGTGCGCGCTGGCGGTGGCCGTCGCCCTGGTGATGGACATAGTATCCGATCGGAGCCCTCACGCTGCGGCTCTCGCAATGCCGTCGGCCCAACGTCGTAAATCCATGTCGAGCGGCATGGCGGGCAGCTGGGTTTCCAATGCCGACAGCCGCCTGGCGCTCGCCGCGTCGTGACGCTGATCCCGGCGCCACATCGCCCGCTGCCGCCAATGCGAAAAGTCCGGCGCCATGATCGGACCGCCGTTCCGCGCCTGATCGAACAAGCGGGTCATATCCTCCGCCATCCCCCCGGCGGCGCGGCCCGTGGTGCGTGCCGAGACTCGCGTCCACACCGCCAAGGGATGCACAAGCCTGGCCCCCTGCGCTTGAGCGGCGATCACAAGCGCCCGATCCTCGCCCGTCGGCTGTTCCGGCACGCCGCCGGCTGAAACATAGGCCACCGCCGTGATGGCAAGGCTGGCTCCGGTGTGATCGCCATGGCGAGGCGCCGGATCATGCGGCGACGGGTCGATCTCGTCCTCGATCGCGCGAACTTCGCGCCAGTAGGCGTCCCACATCTGGCGCAGAGCCGCGACATCCGTGGAGATCGCTTCCGCCTCATCCAGCTCCAGCCGTCCGCCCACCAGATCCGCTCCTGCTGCGATGGCTGCAAGATTGGCGGACAGCCAGTTCGGCGGCGGTCGCGTGTCGGCATCCGTCGAGATCAGAACGCCATTGGATCGATCTCCGAGACGCTCGAGACCGGCGGACATGACCGCGCGCCGCGCTGCGCCGGCATGCGCGCGATGCTCTGGGAAGGTCTGCAGATCGATGACGATGTCCAGTCGATCCTTCCACCGATCGGCCGCTGCCTGCGCTTGAGGAAGCGAACCGTCCGTGGAGTTATTGATGCAGAGCGCAACCGAAATCCTGCCCGGAAGATCCTGCGCGGCCAGGGCGGCCAGCAGCACGGGAAGACGCCGTTCCTCATTCCGCGCGGGCACACAAACGCAGAAGGCAGGTTCGCCTTTCATGCGATCAACCGATCTTCCAGCGCGTCATTGGCCTGCATCTGGCCCGCCGCAGCTGCCTGGATCATCTCGCCATAGAGCCGTTCATAGGCGGCGATCATCCGGCGCACATCGCAGGCCGCCTCGGCGCGGGCGCGGCAGGCCGACCGAGACAGGCCGACCGCACGGACGACTGCGCGCGCCAGATCCTGCACATCGTCCGGACGGGCCAAGGCGCCACAGTCGGGAGTCAGAATCTCGGGAATGGCGCCGCGCGCGAAGGCAGCGACGGGCGTGCCGCACGCCAGCGCTTCGGCCACCACCAACCCGTAGGGTTCGTCCCAGCGCGGCGTGCAGACGAAGGCGGCCGCCTGCCCGATCTCCTTCGACAGCGTTTCGTGATCGAGGTGGCCGAGATAGGTGGTTTCGCGCGTCAACCTCGGAGCGATCTCGGCATCGAAATAGGCTTGATCCAGGATCGGGCCCGCGAACCGCAGGGCGACACCCGCCAATGCCGCCGCGTCCAGCGCCAGATGCAGACCCTTCTCGGGCACGATCCGCCCATACCAGATCAAATGCCCAGGGTCGTCGTGACGCGCACGCCACGGAAAGCGCTCCAGGTCGATCCCGTTCAGAATGACCTGATCGATCGGCCGCACTGCGCTCCATTGTTCCCGCATCGCCTCGGAAACGCCGACAAACCGCGCGAAGGGCGCGCTCGCTTCGCGGATACCGCTTTCCAACCAGCAAAATGGCGGCGTATGGAGCGTGGTGACCATCGGCATCGGCAAGGTCTCGGCCATCGAGACCGGCAGATAGTGCAGGCTGTTGTTGTGGATGACGTCGAACGCACTGCGTCGAAGCCGGCTCATCAACGACAGATAGGCGTGATGCTCTCGGAAGAAGGCGACGTCGCCCGCCTCCGCCGTCCCGACCTTGGCGATTTCCGTCTGGTCGCAGATCGCCTCCAACCCTAACTCCGGGTCGGACAGGGTCGCTGCAAACAGAGTGACGTCATGACCATTCAGCCGCAGTTGGCGACAGAGCAGATGGGTATGCATCTCCAGCCCGCCGGCGAAGGGTTCTGCGATCGGATATTTGAGATGTGCGATGACGCCGATACGCATCCAATACCGCCAAGATCGACAACCCGACCCCCCTCGGATCGGTCCATGGCGTAACGCCTGTAGATCAAAGCTACCCCGAGGCTATTCGTTCCTATGTGCGATAGCGGTCTCAAGCAGATGGGAGGCGTTCGGCTTTTGAAGCCAGCAGAACCAAGAGCATTTGGTCGAGATGATCCGATGCAATCGCGCGAGGGCTGCGGAGAGCAGTCAGCTTTGGAGCGATAAACTACGCAGCGCGTTCAGTGGACGAACTAAGAGGACCCAACCATGACCAACCTTGTCGCCTCCACATTCGCAACACGTAGAGACGCCGAGCTCGTGGTCGAACGGCTTGTCCAAACCCATGGCATGGAACGAGACGCCATTCAGGTCGCTCCTGAAGGCGAGGCGAACACGGTTGGAGACAGGCCTTCGGGCGGAGACGTCGAAGGCGACAGCCCCAGCGTCGACTCTCGGTCGGACGTGCCGATCGCCGGCCGTGTCAAAGTCGTCGTGTCTGCAGAAACCGATGACGAGGAACAGACGATACGCGCCGCATTCGTCGAATTCGGCGCCAAGGACGGATGACCCTCATGCGAGCCGGTCCTCGGCTACGTCGCGTTGATCCTGTGACAAGGGCCGCAGCGTCCCGACGCCTCTGTTCGCAAGGATGACGTCCGTGGAATCGCTCATCGATGCCAAGCTTCATCGCCTCGGCGACCTCTCGAACGACGATCGCGGACGGCTTGGAGGCCTCCTAAGTGGGCGCCGTCGCGCAGCAGCCGGCGAAGCCTTGGTGGAAGAGGGCAATCGACCCACGTTCAGTACGCTGCTGCTCTCGGGATTTGTCGGCCGAGTCTCGACCCTGGCGGACGGCGGTCGTCACATCACAGCGATCAGCGCTCCCGGGGACTTCATCGATCTGCATGGCTTTCTTCTGAAGACGATGGATCACAGCCTTGTGGCCTTGTCTGACGTCACCGTCGCGGTTGTCCAGCACGCCGACTTGAAGCGCGGGACGGAACACGCCCCTCGTCTTGCGCGGACGCTTTGGCTTGAAACGCTGATAGATGCGGCCATCCACCGGCAGTGGCAGGTGGCGCTGGGACGCACCTCTTAGCGCTCTACAGCGACCGCTTCAGTCTGCAGGTCGAAACTGCCGAATGCCGAGAGGTGCTGGAGGCCTGGGTGGCATGACCGTCCATCCTCCCGTTCTGCGCTATCAGATCCGCTACCGTGATGGCGGAGAGCCTGAGACCCTGATCTCGCACGACATGGCTGACGCCATGACCCAGGCGTCCCAGCGCGCAAAAGCGATGGGTAAGGCTGTCGCCCTGTGGTGCGATGGTCAGTGGATCGCCGACGTCGATTCGGCCTCGTCGCTCCTCTCGCCCGACTTGATCGCAAAGCTCGTCCATGCCGGCGTCTATGTATTCGGCGCACCGGTTCGAGACCGGTGACGGGCTGATCTAGGCCGCCTCGGCCGCGATCGCTTCGGTGAACGCTGGAGACTGCGGACGATAGTGACAGCAGGCCACGCTCGCGAGAACGGCCTCATCCTTCAAAAGGATTCGTCCCCGCACGGTGCGTAGGGCGCCGGCGGCGCGAAGGCTCTGACACGCCTGATTGATGCTGGATCGGCGCAGGCTCAGCAACGCTCCGATATTCGATTGTGACAGAGCGATCTCAAAGCCACCGGTAGCGCGATGAATATCCAGAAGAAAGCTGGCGACGCGAGAGATCGCCCCATGCGACATGGCGCACCTCAAACGCGTCTCCATCGCCCTCAATCGCTTGACGCCGCCTGCAAGCAGAAATTCAACGCCTTCCTCACCCGCTTCCCGGCAGAAGGCCGCCACGGGCGCCCGGTACACCAAGCCGTTCGACAGCCAAAGCCCTGGGCTTCCCCCTGCGATGTCGATCAGATCGCCCGCCGCAGCGACGCCGCAATGGGTTCCTCGTTTCCCGTCATCAAGAAGAAGACAACCGTCGAGAACGACAGCGATCTCGCCATCCGGACGATAGGGTCCGCCCGACACGACGGGAATGATCTCTCCAAGGCGTAGCGCACGACTGCGACTTTCGAAGGAGAGCGTATCGAACGCCCGCCACAACGAAAGAATTTCCTCGCGCGGCTCTAGACATGGCGAGGTCTCGCCGGACGGTGTCGCAGGATCGAGCATAGACGCATCCTGCGACTTTCCGGGCGTCGCGCACTTACATGGGTTAACTGACGCCTTCGTGCTCGATCAGTTCGGTCGTGGTCCCTGCCCCAGGTCCCGCCCCTAGATCAGCCCCGGTCACAGGATTGCCGTCGGGGTCAGAGGCTGTTCGGGCCGCGAAGGCCTGGACAGCGGCGGCGTCCAGTTCGCCCAGTGAGACGCTGGCGGAGCCGTCGCCGCCGTCCACGGCGCCCTGCTGTTCACGGTCGTCGATGAACTCCCACTGCTCACCCTCATTCCAGGGACCGCGGGCATCGCCCTCTCCGTGGGACATGTCGTAGTATTTGTCAGCGAAGGCAGGCAGGCCGACCAGCTTGCCTGCCGGGAAGTTCGGCTCCATGGCGTAGAGGGCCTTCTCGAAGGACTTCTGATGCGCCACTTCGCGCGTCATCAGGAAGTTCAACGCGTCCTTCACGCCGGGATCGTCCGTGCAATTGATCAGGCGTTCATAGACGATCTTGGCCCGGGACTCGGCCGCGATGTTGGAGCGTAGGTCGCAGGCGGGATCGCCGATCGAGTCGATGTAGGCGGCGGTCCACGGGACACCGGCGGAATTGATCAGGGCAGGCGCGCCGCCATAGAGAATGGAGGTCGTATGGCTCTCACCACCGCTGTTCAGCGAGGCGTAGAGATCGGCCTCCTCCATCGCGGCTTCAGCCATCTGGCCTTTCACGCCCCGGTTCAGCATGGACACGATCGAGCAGCATGTCTTTGCGGCCCGGATCTTCATCCGCCAAAGCCTGGGTGAGGTAGCGCATGGCGGCGGCGAGCTCGCCCTGCGGCCCTCCGAATTGCTCAAGCATCAGGGTGGCGAGACCCGGGTTCGGTTCGGATACCCTGACCGTATACATCAGGCGCTTGTTGTGCATAAACTTGGTTGGCTCCTCGAGGTTGAAGCCGAGCTAACCGGGCCATTCCGAGTGCTGTTCCGAAGGTCGGTTTTCCGACCTTGAAACGTTTTACTTTCGAGCGCGGCCATCGGTTGTGCCCGCTATTGGACAGTCGGAACGGACAACTCCGAGCGGCTCTTGAACCTTCTTTCATGGGAGGTTTGATGTCCCTCATCGACAAAGCGCTCGCCGCCGTCACTCCACAGCCTGACGACGAGACTCGCAAGGCGGCGACGGAAAAGGCCCGCGCCGCCTCCCAGGCGGGAGACTGGCTTTCGCTGGTGCTCGATCACCACGACGCTATCCGCGCCGCCTTCGCCAGCGGCCGAACGGCCAAGACCGCCGTCGAACGAAACGCCGCTCGCGATGCGCTCGCCGTCGTGCTGAACGGACATGCGCTGGCCGAGGAACTGGTCCTCTATCCCGCCCTCGGCCAGGCCGGCGAAAAGATGCACGCGGCCCACGCCTATCTCGAGCAGACGACCACCAAGGCTCAGATGGCGGAGCTTGAAAACATCGCGCCCTCGAAGCCCGCCTGGCTGGACAAATGGGCCCACATCGAAGGCGCCGTTCTCATCCATATGTTCGAAGAAGAGAGCGATTGGTTCCTGACCCTAAAGGCCAAGAGTGACCACCAGGTCCGTCTGGCCTCGCGTTACGCCGAAGAGTTCGAACGCTACGCTGGCGCGCCCCAGTCCCGAGCCGCCTGATCCCGACCGTTTAACATCAAGGAGGCATCGACGATGTCCGCCCCCCTCTCAACCGACGCCGACGTGCAATCGCCGGCCTTCAACGACAAGGATGATGTGGAGGGCGCCTATGACGCCACCAGCATCCGCGCCGTCATGATCAATCGGCCGCGTCAGGCGCTGTATGAGTATTGGCGCGACTTTCGAAACCTGCCCCGCTTCATGGAGAACGTGAAGTCCGTCGATGTTCTGGACGATGTCCGATCCAGATGGACCGTCGCAGGCCCCGCCGGTGCGGAGATCGAACTTGTCAGCGAGATCATTGAAGATCGTCCCGGCGAATACATCGCCTGGCGGTCGACCGAGGACAGCGATGTCGATCACGAGGGCTGGATCGAGTTTCGCGACAACGCCTTCGGCCGAGGCACCGAGGTCCGTGTTCTGATCAGCTACGACCCGCCGGCGGGCGCCGTCGGAAAACTGGTCGCCAAGGTGATGCAGCGCGAGCCCCGGGTCCAGGCCCGGCGCGAGCTGCGACGTTTCAAACAGCTGATGGAGACGGGCGAAATCTCGACGTCCAAGGCTCCCGACGCGGCGCCGCGCGCCGACCGTCATTTCTGACCCAGGAAGGAATTCTCATGCGCGCCCTGACTTGGCACGGCAAACACAATGTTCAGGTGGACACGGTCCCCGATCCCCAGATCGTCAATCCCCGCGATGCGATCATCAAGATTACGGCGACCGCCATCTGCGGATCAGACCTGCACCTCTACGATAGCGTGATCCCCGGCATGTCCAATGGCGACATCCTCGGCCACGAGTTCATGGGCGAGGTCGTCGAGATCGGCCGTGGCAACACGAGCCTTCAGGTCGGCCGGAAGGTCGTCGTCCCCTTCGTGATCGCCTGCGGCTCCTGCTTCCATTGCGGCAAGCAGCAGTTCTCGGCCTGCGACAACTCCAATCCCGCCGACAAGTCCGACGCATCCGAGATCGTCTACGGTTACCCGGCTGCCGGGCTGTTCGGCTATTCACACCTGACCGGCGGCTATGCGGGCGGCCAGGCGGAATATGTCCGCGTCCCCTATTCCGACGTCGGCCCGATCGTGGTGCCGGACGGGATCGAGGATGAGCGGGTACTGTTCCTGTCCGACATCTTCCCCACGGGTTGGATGGCGGCCGAGAACGCGGAGATCGAGCCCGGCGACACGGTGGCGATCTGGGGCTGCGGCCCCGTCGGTCTGTTCGCCATCAAAAGCGCCAGATTGATGGGCGCCGGCCGCATCATCGCCATCGACCATCATCCACGCCGACTGGAGCTCGCCAAGGCGAACGGCGCGGAAGTCCTCAACTATCATGAGGTCAAGGTTCGCGAAGCCCTGATGGAGATGACCGCCGGCATCGGGCCGGACGCCTGCATCGACGCGGTCGGTATGGAGGCGCATGGCTTTTCCCCCGACAACATCATCGATGCGGTGAAGCAGGAAACGAAGCTGGGCACGGATCGCCAACATGTCCTCCGGGAGACGATCATGGCGTGTCGCAAGGGCGGCCGGGTATCGATCCCCGGCGTGTATGGCGGAATCGGCGACAAGCTGCCGATCGGCGCCCTCATGCAGAAGGGTCTGACGATCAAGACCGGCCAGACCCATGTGCAGAAATACCTGCCCCAGCTCCTTGAGCTCGTCATGGACGGCAAGATCGACACGACGGATCTGATCAGCCATCGCCTGCCGCTTGAGCAGGCGCCAGAGGCTTACAAGAACTTCCACGACAATCCGAACGAATGGACGAAGGTCGTGCTGAAGCCGCACGGCTGATCAACGGCCTTCGTTCGAGTCTCACTGCCGTGAAGACGATGGACCGCCAGACGTCTCAGCGCATCACGGCCGGAGCCCATGGTTGTTTTCAGGATGTCTGGCAGGAACACGACAGGTTCGGCGAGCCTTTGGGTAAGCCATGACGCATCACCCGCTGCTCGCCGACTGCCCCAGATCCGGTTTCGGCCCGCCCGCCACATCAGACGCTGACGGGAGCGCCGCCTGTGGGCAATACTGAGCAGGTCGTAACGCTTCTCGGCGACTCTCTGACCGCCGGCTACGGCCTCAAGCCGGTCGAGAGCTTGCCGCGACAACTTGCAGCGCGACTGGCGACCCACACGCCCCCGGTTCGCATCATCGGCGCAGGCGTGTCCGGCGACACGACAACGGACGGTCTGAGACGGCTCGATCGGGACGTGCCGGCCCAGACAGATCTTTGCGTCGTCGCCTTGGGCGCCAACGACATGATGCAGCTGGTCCCGACCGATCACGTCAGGGATAATCTTCTGTCGATCATCGACAAACTCCAACAGCGCAACATCCCCGTTCTGCTGTGCGGCATGCGGGCGCCGCCCTGGTTCGGCGCCTACGCCTGGGCGTTTGACGCAGTCTACCCCGAGGTCGCTCGAACGGCGAACGCGCCCCTGATGCCGTTCCTGATGGACGGTGTCACGCTGCACCCAGCCTATGTCTTACCGGACCGGATCCATCCCAACGCCGCCGGCGTGGGGAGGATGGCCGACGCCCTCGCCTCCCATGTGCGCGCCGCTTTGGCGGCCTTGCGGACGCCGTGACGGGATGCGGCTCGTCACCTTCAACATCAACGGCGTCAATCGTCGCCTGCCCAACCTCCTCGGCTGGCTGGAACAGGTCCAGCCGGACGTGGTCTGCCTGCAGGAACTGAAGGCGGCCGACACGCAGTTCCCAGCCGCCGAGCTCGAGGCGGCCGGCTATAGCGCGGTCTGGGTCGGCGAACCGCGCTGGAACGGCGTCGCCATCCTGAGCCGGATAGGCGCGCCGGTCGTGACCCGACGCCGGCTGCCCGGCGACGCCGACGACCGCCAGGCCCGTTATATCGAGGCGGCGGTCAATGGCGTGTTGATCGGCTGCCTCTATCTGCCTAACGGCAATCCCAGGCCCGGGCCCAAGTTCGACTATAAGCTGGCCTGGGCCCGACGGCTCACCGCTCACGCGGCGTCGCTATATTCGACCGAGGCGCCGGTCATTCTCTGCGGCGACTACAATGTCGTCCCGACCGACGCCGACATCTACAATACCCGCTCATGGAAAACCGACGCCCTGCTCCAACCTGAGAGCCGAGCCGCCTTCCAGAGCCTGCTCGACCAAGGCTGGACCGACGCCCTGCGCGAGCGCTTCCCGCACGATCCGCCGCCCTGGACCTTCTGGTCCTATTTCCGGGAGGCCTGGTTCCGCGACGCGGGTCTGCGGATCGACCACCTGCTGCTCAACGGACTTGCAGCCGAACGCCTGACCGACGCCGGGGTCGATCGCGCGGTCCGCGGCGTCGAGGGCGCCAGCGACCATGCGCCGGCCTGGATTGACCTCGCTGACTAAGCCGATCCGGACCCTTCCACGCCAGCCGGCCGCGCCATCGATCGTCAGGCGGCCAGGGTCCGGAAGGTGATGGAATAGCGCAAGGCCGTCATCGGCGTGATCGAATGCTCCCAGTCCGCGCGCGCCTCCCCCGACAACCGATAGGCCGAGCCGCACGCCAGCGGCGCATTTCGACGCAGAAAGCCTGCGCCCTCGCGACGGCGCAGCCGCATCACGCAGGGCGCCAGCAGGGAAAGGCCCAGGATCTCGTCGTAGACGGGGCGGTCGCGATGCCAGCCGATGCCGGCGCCCGGCGCATATTCATTGACCAGAACCTGGACAAAGGCCGCGCCGTCAAGATCGAGCCGGCCCGCCAAGCGCGCCAGCAAGTGCGAGAGGAACGCCGGCCATCCCGCGCCGTCGGCTGCTCGATCAAAGGCCGCGATCCGGCGATGGCCAAGGTAGCCCAGATGCTCATAGGGCTTGAACGCGAGGGTCTGGAGCGCAGCGACCAGCGCGGCCTGTTCGGGCGCCGACAGGACGTCGGCCCAATAGTCGAACCCCGCCACGACCGGCTCAAGGGAAGGCGCCTCTCCGAACAGGTCGATCTGCGCGGGTCTAATCACGACAGGGCCAGTTGGTTCGCGGCCGCACCCGTCGTCTCCAGATTGGACAGGCTGACCCCGACCAGCCGCACGCCCCGAGTCGGCGGATAGAGGGAGCGGACCAGCAGCCGACTGACGTCGCGCAAGGCCTCGCGGGAGGCCACGGGCTCGGACAGGGACCGGCTGCGGGTCGATTGCTGGAAGTCGGCCCATTTGACCTTGACGGTGACGGTCCGTCCGCGACTGCCCGCCGTCTCGCACCAGGCCCAGACCTCGTCGGCCATGGCCGCCACCCCGGCCTCGATCGCCTCGGGCTCGGTGAGGTCGGAGGCGAAGGTGGTTTCCGAGCCGCTCGATTTGCGGGTCCGGTCCGGATTGACCGGCCGATCGTCCTCGCCGCGGGCGATGGCGTAATACCAGGGCCCGGACTTGCCGAAATGATGCTGGAGAAAGGCCAGGGACTGGCGGCGCAGATCCGCGCCGGTGCGGATGCCCAGACCCTCCATCTTGGCGGCCGTCACCGGCCCCACGCCGTGAAACCGCTGGACCGGCAGGGCCTCGACGAAGGCCTCGCCGCGCCCCGGGGCCACCACGAACTGCCCGTTGGGCTTTCTCTGGTCCGACGCCAGCTTGGCCAGGAATTTGTTGTAGGAGATCCCGGCCGAGGCGGTCAGGCCGGTCTCCTCCAGAATTCGCCGCCGGATCGCCTCCGCCGTCGCCGAGGCGGTCCCCAGGCCGCGCCGATCTGAAGTCACATCGAGATAAGCCTCGTCCAGCGACAGGGGCTCGATCAGGTCGGTGTAGTCGGCGAAGATCGCATGGATCTGCGCCGAGACCGCGCGATAGACCTCGAAGCGCGGCGGGGCGAAGATGAGGTCCGGGCATTTGCGCAGGGCGGTTGTGGAGGGCATGGCCGAGCGCACCCCGAACCGCCGCGCCTCATAGCTGGCGGCGGCGACCACGCCGCGCGCCGCCGCATGCCCCACCGCGACCGGCCGCCCGCGCAGGGCCGGATCGTCCCTCTGTTCGACGGAGGCGAAGAAGGCGTCCATGTCCACATGGACGATCTTGCGGGTGGCGACGCCAGACATGCGCCGTGCATATCAAGACCAGAACAAAAAGAAAACATTTGTCCACGGCGACGCTTGCCAAGCGGCTTGCCGGAGTGCTGTCGGGGAGGTCGAACAGCCGCTCAATCCCTATGTCTTACGTCGAGCTTCAAGCCACTTCGCACTTCTCCTTCCTGCGCGGCGCCAGCAGTTGCGAGCTGCTGTTCGAACAGGCCAGGCGGTGCGGGCTGGACGCCCTGGCCATCGTCGATCGCAACTCGCTAGCGGGGATCGTGCGCGCCCATGAGGCGGCCAAGGCCTCCGGCGTGCGGCTGATCGTCGGCTGCCGGCTTGATCTGATCGATGGGACAGGCGTGCTCGTCTATCCGACCGACCGGCCCGCCTATTCCCGACTGACGCGCCTGCTCTCCCTGGGCAAGCGACGCGCCGGCAAGGCCAAATGCCACCTCGACTGGTCGGACCTGAAAGACTGGTCGGAGGGCCTGATCGCCATCCTGGTCCCGGACGAGGCGGACGACGCCTGCGCCGCCAATCTGCGACGGCTGAAGGCGACCTTTCCTGCGGGCGCCTATCTCGCCCTGACGCTGCGACGACGCCCAGGTGACGCATTGCGACTGCACGACCTGTCGAACCTCGCCGTCCAGGCGTGCGTGCCGACCGTCGTGACTAATGACGTCCTTTTTCATCATCCGGACCAACGCCTGCTGCAGGATGTGGTCACCTGCGTCCGGCACGGCTGCACCATCGACGAACTTGGTTTCCGGCGCGAACGCCATGCGGACCGCTACCTGAAGCCGCCCCACGAGATGCACCGTCTGTTCAAGGCCTATCCCGAGGCCTTGGCCCGCTCGGTCGAGATCGCCGACCGGTGCCGCTTCTCCCTCGATGAACTGGCCTATCAATATCCCGACGAGGTCTCGACGCCGGGCATGACGCCGCAGCAGACCCTCGAACAGCTGACCTGGGCCGGAGCGGCGGATCGGTATCCGGAGGGTCTGCCGGACAGTGTGCGCAAGACCCTGCGTCACGAGCTCGATCTGATCGGCACGCTGGACTACGCCCCCTATTTCCTGACGGTCCATTCGATCGTGCGTTTCGCGCGCAGCCAGGACATCCTGTGCCAGGGGCGCGGTTCGGCCGCCAACTCCGCCGTCTGCTACGTGCTGGGCATCACCTCGATCGACCCGGGCCGCAACGACCTGCTGTTCGAACGCTTCGTCAGCCAAGAGCGCCGCGAGCCGCCGGACATCGATGTCGATTTCGAGCACGAGCGGCGCGAGGTCGTCATGCAGTGGATCTTCGAGACCTACGGCCGAAACCATGCGGCCCTCTGCTCCGTCGTCACCCGCTATCGCTCGCGCGGCGCCCTGCGCGACGTCGGCAAGGCGCTGGGGCTCAGCGAAGACCTGATCAAGACCCTGTCGTCCCAAGTCTGGAGCTATTCCAGCGAGGGGGTCGAGGACAAGCACGTCGCGGACCTCAACCTCAACCTGGAGGACCGGCGGCTTCGCCTGGCGCTGGAGCTGTCGCGCCAGCTGATCGGCGCCCCGCGCCACCTCAGCCAGCACCCCGGCGGCTTCGTCCTGACCAACGACCGCCTGGACGACCTGGTCCCGATCGAGCCGGCGGCGATGAAGGATCGCCAGGTCATCGAATGGGACAAGGACGACATCGACGTCCTGAAGTTCATGAAGGTCGATGTGCTGGCGCTCGGCATGCTCAGCTGCATGAAGCGCGGCTTCGACCTCCTGGCCGAGCACAAGGGGATTGCGCTCGACCTCGCCACCATTCCGGCGGAGGACCCCAAGACCTATGCGATGATCCGCAAGGCCGACACGCTCGGAGTCTTCCAGATCGAGAGCCGAGCCCAGATGGCCATGCTTCCGCGCATCAAGCCGCGCACCTTCTACGATCTGGTTATTGAGGTCGCCATCGTCCGACCCGGTCCGATCCAGGGCGACATGGTCCATCCCTATCTACGCCGCAGAGAGGGCAAGGAGGACGTCGTCTATCCCAAGCCCGAGCTAGAGAAGGTGTTGGGCAAGACCCTGGGCGTGCCCCTGTTCCAGGAGCAGGCCATGCGGGTCGCGATCGAATGCGCCGGCTTCACCGCTTCGGAGGCCGACCAGCTTCGCCGGGCCATGGCGACGTTCAAATTCACCGGCGGGGTCAGCCATTTTAAGGACAAGCTGATCAGCGGCATGGTTGAGCGCGGCTATGACGCCGCCTTCGCCGAGAAGACCTTCAGCCAGCTTGAGGGCTTCGGCTCCTACGGCTTTCCGGAAAGCCATGCGGCCTCTTTCGCCCTGATCGCCTATGCCTCCTCCTGGCTAAAATGCCATCACCCGGACGTCTTCTGCGCCGCGCTCCTGAACGCCCAGCCTATGGGCTTCTATGCGCCGGCGCAGATCGTCCGGGACGCCCAGCAGCACGGCGTCGAGATCCGGCCCGTCTGCGTCAACTCCAGCCGCTGGGACTGCACTCTTGAGCCGGCAGGCGAGGATGGCCTGTTCGCCGTCCGCCTCGGCCTTCGCCTGGTGCGTGGCCTGGTGAACGGCGACGCCGCCCGCCTCCTGGCGGCGCGGACGGACGGCGCCTTCCGCTCGGTCGACGACCTGTGGCGACGCGCCGGCGCTCAGGTCGCCAGCCTTGTCCGCCTAGCTGAGGCGGACGCCTTCCGGCCAGCCCTTTCCCTCGACCGCCGCGACGCGCTGTGGGCCATCAAGGGGCTAAGGGACGACCCCATCCAGCTGTTCGCCGCCGCCGACGCCCACGAACAGAAGCCGGAAATCTCGGAGCCCGATCCGGGCCTCAAGCCAATGACGCCTGGACGGGAAGTCGTCGAGGACTACAGCCACATCGGCCTGACCCTACGCGATCATCCGCTGAGCTTCCTGCGCGACGATCTGCAGGCTCGGCACGTTATGACCTGTGCCGATGGGACCGCCATGCGCGACGGTCGGCTGACCCGCGTGGCGGGCCTCGTGCTGGTCCGTCAGAAGCCTGGCAGCGCCAAGGGGGTCATGTTCATCACCATCGAGGACGAGACCGGCGTGGCCAATCTGGTCATCTGGCCGAGCCTCTATGAACAGCAACGCCGCATCGTCCTGTCGGCCTCCATGCTCGTCGTCGACGGCAAGGTTCAGCGGGAGGGCGACGTCGTCCACATCGTCGCGACCAGACTTCACGACGCATCGGCCCTGCTCGCGTCGGTCGGCGACCTTGGCGAGGCCTTCCCCATGCCCCACGGGCGCGGCGACGAATTCCATCGCGGCGGGTCGCCGGATGCGCGCGACGCGCCCCCTCGCACGATCAAGGTCCGGGACATCTATATTCCCGATCTCCACCTCGACACGATCAGACCGAAGACGCGGGATTTTCGATAACTTGGTAAGCACCACCATCAGCTAAGAGTCCGACAGCTCCGGAACACAGCGTCTCGAGGGAACGAATCTCGGTGGGTTGGAAAGGCTTGCGCCCGTCTAGTCTGACCGGCGGTCAGCCGATCTTCAGCACTGGACAACTCTGCTTAGCGGACCATTTCCAGATGCCCGGCGAGTAGATGACCAGCGCATCAACCACCAATTCGCGAAGCATTTTTCCCGACCTTGACCATAGCTTCGCCGCGTCTACAGGCGTCGTGATTACGCACGCCTAGATCGCGGGAGGCTGGTAATAACTGGCTATTTCTGCGGGTGGGGCCGTATCATATACAATCCGGCAATCATATTGAAAACATTGAAAAAGTAGAGAGCAATTGCCGCGTAGATCATATTCGATCTATTTTGCGCCTGATTTTTTCCATTTTATTACAATGCCCTAAGCCCACCGCAAGTGTGCGTAATGTGTGCATCATCCTTCACAGGATGATATTCCTAATGGCCCCCACTGGGGTAAGACGTTTTTTGTTGGCTGGTTCCATCGTTTAGAGGACGGGCTATCGGCCTCCAGGCTGTGTTCCAGATGGCGCTCGAGATGGAGTATTTGGCTGCCCAAGTAGGTGGAAGAACGACGGTGACCGACGCTGAGCTGCAAGCCTTTCAGGTGAACTTTGTGCAGATGGTCCTGGTGTTCTTGGTCACGATTGTGGCGATCCTCGCCATCAAGACGGTGATCTCCAAAATGGTGAGATCGCTGTGTGATCGAAAAGCCCGCGCCGGCGATCATGACGAGCCGAGCACGTCTTCTTGACCTAAGTCTCCCGGGTTGATCCGGCTGCGCTCGTTCGGGACCCGTAGGGCTACCGCGACGAGAGCTGCACATCCTCCGGGCCAGAAAAGCGTGTGGCCGAGACAACGACCGACACGTGGAGCCAGTTGCTACTCGGACTTGTTTTTACGCCGGCTCGTCCCGCCATTCATGCCTTCTATTAGCCCCCCGACAATGGGCTGGACCAACCAGGCCATGAACACTGCGGTGACCCCACCGGCCGCGAATATAAGAACATGCATCATCAGGCGTCTCCCAGCGAAGTCTGTGGGTCTCGTACACGGCAGCATGTCATGTGACCAAAGCTGCGGGGCGGCAAGGCGACCAGAGCACACTTCTGAATGCAAAGCCTTTCAGTGCCGAACACCCTTCGTCTCGGCGGGGTTCAGCTGCAGCTCAGCCGCACTGATCGCGAGAGCCTGAAGCTTGGTGCAGGAAGGAAGGCCGCATTCCTGAGCAAAGGTAAGAGGCCCATGGCTGGCGGGGTCTACCAGACCAACAACTGCGTCGTTCAAGGCCTCCAGCGTCGAGACGTCATCCACGAAGGCGGCAAGGTCCGCGCTGGCGCCGTACACCGTGTAGTGAGCGAGACCTTCTCGCTGGGCTCTATAGGCATCCCAACGAGCCTTAAGCTTCGCCACACGCTCACCGGCGCCAACAAGGTCCCTCACTCGTGCCAATCCCTCCGAGACAGTCTCCTCGGCAGCCTCGAGTTTTGGCGTCAGCCTCATCACGTAATGAGCCGTTCAATATCGGCTAAGCAGATCTCCGGAACTTGTACCGCTTCGGTCAAGCAGAAGCCCCAAGCCAACCTCAAGGTCCCCGTCGTTGAACAGCGCGAGGTCATCAATCAGGATATGCGGCGCCAGCGCCTGCGACGAGGCTACGGACTTACACCCTTCGCAGGATTGTTCAGTCGAATCCACTGAGGTCATACTCAACACCGCTCGCGCGATCAGTGTATGCGATGCGATATGGCCGAGCAGCCGCGTTGCAGTCGCCGAGTCCCTTCTCGACTAGCTGGCTCGCGTCCTTGCGCGTATGACGCTCGATATGCACCGTGGCGATCTTCCATCGCCCGGAGCCTGAACTGATGCGTGCAGCCCTATATGCCCGTTACTCGACCGACCTTCAAAACGTCGCTTCGATCGCGGATCAGTTTGCGACGTGCCGTTCCTTTGCAGCGAAGGATGCGACCAAGATCGTCGCGACGTTTGAGGACGCAGCCATCTCGGGAAAGTCCGCAGCAAATCGGCCCGGATTGCATAGCCTGATGCGCGGCGCGAAGAACGGCGAGTTCGAAGTCGTGCTTTGTGAAGCGCTAGATCGCCTTTCTCGGTCCCAGGCCGATGTCGCGGCACTCTTCGAGGACCTACGGTTCCGCGGCGTCAAAATCCGCACGATCTCCGAAGGCGACATATCCGAGCTACAGATCGGGCTGATGGGCACCATGAACGCCCTTCAACTGCGCGAGACAGGACGAAAGACAAGGCGCGGGCTTCATGGCGTCGTCCGGTCCGGTCGTCATACCGGCGGACGTGTCTACGGCTACAAAATCAGGCGAGAAGTCGACGCCATCGGCGAACCGATCCGGGGCCTTCGCGATATCGATCCCGATGAAGCAGAAGTCGTCGGCGAAATCTTTCGGCGCTACGCCGCCGGCCAATCGCCTCGGGCGATCGTAAGCGACTTGAATATGCGTGGGATACCCAGCCCACGCGGCGGAAGCTGGAGCGCGTCGACGATCAACGGCAACGCCGAGCGAGGGAATGGCGTGATCCATAACAAGTTGTATCGCGGCGTCCTGGTTTTTGGTCGTCAAACCTGGGTCAACGACAGGCGCACAGGAAAGCGCCAGGCGCGAACGGCGCATCCTGAAGAAATTATTCGGACCGAGGCGCCGCATCTTCGGATCATCTCCGAAGAACTATGGGCGAAGGTTCGCGATTGCTACGCGGAAAACATCTTATCGTCACGGGGGCCCTCCCCGCGCATAGCCGTTCGGCCCCGGCACTTACTGAGCGAAAAACTGACCTGCGGGGCTTGTGGCGGCCCAATAATCCGGAGCGGCGCCGACCAACGCTTTATGTGCTCATGGCGACGAGAACGCGGACAATCGGCATGCACGAACGGCCGTGGGATCTAGAGCGCAGAGATCGAGGCGCGTTCTCGCCGCGATCAAGAACCGACTTCTAGCGCCGGAACGCGTGGCGCTCGCCGTCGAAGAGGCGAGGCTCGCAGCAGAGAATGAGGCGCGTACGATTAGCCAGGCTCGATCAAAACTGGAGAGTGAGCTTGCGGAAGTGAAGCGCCGCGCCGAACGCTTGGTCGATCAGATCGCCGATGGGCTCCTTACCGGCGCTACAGTCAAGGATCGCCTGGACGCGCTGGAAGCGCGGCGAAGCCAGATTGAATCAGAGCAGGCCCAAGCGCCGGCGCCGTCGATCGTCGCCCTACATCCTCGCGTGGCCGAGCATTACCGGACCGTCGTGGACTCGCTGGAGCGCGCCTTGGCTCGCAGCGACAGCGAGGCCGCGGCTGAGGCACGGAACTTGGTGCGCAAGCTGATTGAAACCGTAGTGGTCACGCCGCTGGAAGAGCGCGGAAAGTTTGGCTTGACCGTACAAGGCAAAATCGCCGCCTTGGTGAACCAAGACGGCGAAAATACTACGAAGTTGGGTGCGGGAGTAGGATTTGAACCTACGACCTTCAGGTTATGAGCCTGACGAGCTACCGGGCTGCTCCATCCCGCGGCAAACGGTAGTGTATCGTGAAGGAAGAACGGTTCGAGAAGGGCC